>Ga0180217_1000087_pt1 | contig 203937 bp, 65 predicted proteins | sample eDN3rd37CBELigOP_FD_128521 | JGI IMG/M metagenome (GOLD analysis project Ga0180217, IMG submission 128521) | Enriched Organic Plus compost microbial communities from Emeryville, California, USA - eDNA 3rd pass 37_C BE-Lig OP (version 2) (version 2) ... | reverse complement strand
CATCACCATCACCATCACCATCACCATCACCATCACCATCACCATCACCATCACCATCACCATCACCATCACCATCACCATCACCATCACCATCACCATCACCATCACCACCAGCATCAGCATCCTTCCCCGTACCCTAGCATGCAAGCAAGAATCAAGCGAGTTTCGGTTACTGACGAATCCGAGGCGGGGGTGGGGGTGGGGGTGAGGGAATTCACGACCCGGCCCGGCCCGGGACGGGTGGATGCTTTCTCCCCGATTTGAATGGTGAGGCCCTGAGGTCGGCTCGAGAGGTTAAAAAGATGGAGAATATGTTGCTTTGGGGGTGCAAGCAGCAGAGCATTGCTACGATGGATGTGTTAATTTCATGCAAAAGCTAGCGTGCTATCCGATGGATATGCTTGGAGAAGAGTCAAAACGGGGCTTCATAATGAAAACAACCGAATATAGCTCTTTTTCAAGATTTTCCAACGAGTAACCGAAACTGAGCAAAATTTGAATGAATAAAGCAAAAAATGGTGATATATACGCAGTGTAACTGCGATATATAGCACATATTACACTTCTTCACACACCACCGCAGCGTTATCGCCAATATTCTCAACCAACTGACTGCCGCATTAACGCTTTTCACGCGATATAGTACTCGAGTTTTTTCGTTGCATTTCCTTCAATTTGCCGAGTATTCCATCACCCCCGAGTGTGGAACTTCCAACGTTCCAATTTCCGTGTGACACCCTCACGCCATGGCACAATTTCCGCGCACTTGTGAGTGAGCCGAGTGGACTGGACTGGAGTGCACGCACATTGCACGCGGTCGGTGGCATGCTGTGCCATGGTGGTTTCAGCTGAAACGCGCTCGCATGCAAGATCACACGGTGCTACAACTACCTCCGCAGCATTACTAACGATCCTCTGTGCCAAACCTGCGCTAGCATATCCAATCGATCTGAAACGCTGGCCCCAATCCCAACGGTTACATCTCTCTCGTTCCAAGGCGAATATGGCTCAGATCGGAGTGTAGTCCGAGTGCATGCGTAATTCAGCAGTGGACTCGACATGATCACGCCGAACACGTAGCATCTCGCGAGACACCAGAGGCAAGGCAACCCACCCCAAGCGCATTCACGACATAAAAGCTTCCGCAATCAAACGGCGAATTCAAATCCAAATCACCTCAAACTGGTAGTGGTTAAGCTTGGTATTCGGGTAACCGACGGTTTGACCTATGGTGAAGGTTGAAATTGAAACTGATATGCATTCTAGTCATTCAGACGGCACAAAATTTGCAGTGGCTGATGTACTAGCTTAACACGAGACGTATCGTTTATCATGTGTTACCGATGGAGTGAAACCCCATTGACTGAGCTGACCTGAGTGTATTATATCATCTACTTCCCGTGGAGTGTTTTTATAACACCCGTGCAAGCGCAAATGTTACGTACAGTGCGAGTCATGCGAACTCCTGAGGTCGTGTTACAACTCGACTTGAGTCGTGCTACCCTACCGGCACTGGAGACCGATCATACCCTGACGCCCAATATTTTCGGATTCGCCCAGCAAAAATTGGACGAATCGACTTTGGGAGGTCGAGCATCAGGGACAACATCCAAACGACCATATTCGATTGCAATTTCAATATAGACACTATATTCAACACATCCTGACTAGCTAATTTATGTATATTTTGCCTCAGGATCTACACCGTGGTAGATATACAAACAGGACGAAGTAAGTTTACTCTTGCTTGACGGCTGCTTGCTGCTGTTGTTGCTGTCGAAGCTTCCATAACTTGGCAACTTCTGCGAGCTTGTTGGTCTTCGCTGTGGTTGCAGTCTCCTCTGGGAACACATACTCGATGTAGCCTTCGCTGATCTCGCTCCAAGATGTGCCAAACTGAGCGACGAAGACACGCTTGCGCTTGCGAAGCTTCTGTGGCATTCTTGAGGTGATCTCTTTGATGCGGCTGGTTGAAGCGCTATCCTCCGAGAGGTACTGCTGTTCACACTGAATCTGTGCCTCCAAAACCTTGAAGCGAGCCTCCTTTGCAGCGCACATGATTGTCAAAGCATCGCTCAAACGGTTGACTGCATCGACCTCTTCCTCGGAAGGAGGCAGGCCGTCGGTTGCGTAATTCTCTCCGCGAGTTTGCTTGAGGGAACTGATAATTTGCTGAAGATGCTGCTGCAGATCTTGAACAAGTTGGGAAGCGGCCTGGATCTCCTTCTTGAAGGACCCCTCAGCCGCATTCCAAACTTTTCGCGAGGCTTCTGCTCTTTCACTGAGAGAAATGCTCGACTTCTGCTCACCCTCCAGACCTGCGACATCTGGCCCTTGTGCCTCCCACGTTGCCCACTCACACCAGTACGAGCAGCGCTTTGCGATGCCCAGATCCTGGATCTGCAATCGACGTTGGTACAATGCACGAACTTTCTCGGGATTGGCTTCACTGCGCTCAAAGTTGATATATGCCTTCCAGACCTCCTCAAGACTGTCCTCGGTCATGGTCTCGCGTCCTTGATCCAGAGCGAGCTCGTAAATTGCTCGAGCACGTTCAAGCTCACGAAGGGAGGTTTCCATCTGTGCGAAGCGGATCCAAGACTCGGACACCGCTGGGAACAACTCGACGTACTTTGTGGAGATTTCACGACATCGGTCCATATTTCCGAGCTGCAGTTCAAAATCAAGATAACCCTTGATCACCTTCTCGCGTGGGCAGATACCCATAGAGTAACCCAGGAGCTTGCGGGCGCCAGGGAGGTTCTTCGCTCGAATCTCAAGGTGGGCGGCGTGCAGCCAAACATGACTGAACGTGAAAATCTTGTGTGGGATCAGGTCAAGGCAAGTCTTCATGACTTGTCGAGCACGGTCCATATCGCCAGCAACGAGTTCCTCATATACAGCATAATTGACCCACAGATAAATATATCGTCGCCAGTTGCGCTTGTCGGTTGGTACATACCCCTTCTGTGGATTGGAGGGTGCGGGGACTTGAGCAATAGCTCGTTCGTACACCTCTCGAACACGGTTGTGAAGGGTTGGATTCTGCTTCGCCAGTACCTGCAGCCTCAGATCTTCATACTCTGACGTGCCCTTGGCGGGGCCTACCGTAGGCTGAGGATCAGTCGTCATCTGATTTGACGAGCTGTTAAGCATCTGCAATCGAGCCTCATCTTCCAATTGTCGTCGCATCGTCTCCACGACATCATCTGGGAGCGCTGCAGCGAGATCGAGTACGACGCGCTCCTCCATGCGTGCAAAGTCAAACCACATGTCATAGTTGAATGGGTTCTTTTTGAGCTCCTCCTCAAAATAAAATCGGCGCTTCGCAATCACGACTTGCTCAGTATCGGTTGTGGTACCATACTGCTTCTCGAACGCGGCATAGCGCTCGTAAAGCGACTCAGCCTGCACGCTGGGTACGTGTTCCAATGCGTACTTGTAGATAACACGTGCGCGTTCGTACTCCTTCTGCGACTCTTCGAAGGCTGTGAACGCCAAGAACAGTTCGGGTACATTCGCGTCCTCTTCTAGCTCACGAACAGCGCGTTCGTAGATCAAGCGGGCTCGGTCCACATCTCCGTGCTGAGCCTCAAACTTGGCATACTTAAGGTACGTCTCCACAGTGTTGTGCTTGACTAGGTACCGCTCAAAGATAGCGCGGGCACCTTCGATGTTCTCATGTCGGATCTCAAAGTTGATGTACACATTCCAGGCCTCGGGTTCCGGCGGGGGATCGAGGCTAATCCAGCGTTCCAGGACACTTCGGGCTCCAGAGATGTTACCAATGGTTTCTTCCATCTGGCACCACTTCAACCAGAAGGCCTCATAACGAGGTAATATCCTAGTCGCGCGATCGAAGATGTTTCGTGCATGGTTCACCATCTTATTGGCCATTTCCATCATAGCGTAGCGCATCCAGAATCCACTATTGCGGGGATCAACTTCGATCGCGCGCTCGTACACGGATCGGGCGCGTTCCAAATCGTTCTGCTCTGCCTCCCATTTCGCATACCTGAGCCATACGTTGGGTCGCTCCCTTCCTTTTCGTGTCACGAGTGTTTCAAATTCCTTTCGTTTGTTCTGTCTATACTCCTTAAGCTCGGCCTCGCTTCGAATGATCGTGGCTGTAGGTACAAATGGTTCTTCACGAAACTCCTGAGCACCACGGATGATTTGCTCAGCCGTCACCTGGATCGGTGCCGGTGCGCGGTTCCGCACCTTACCGACTCGTTCCGACATCTTGCTCTTTTTTTTCCCGTTTCGCTACGGTAAACTGAGGCTTCACAGCACAGACTGGGGTGCGTATGGGACCTCTTCGGAGGCTCTAGCGTCTACGCCTGCGCGAGTGCTGGGTGTTCCCGAAGATAGCTCGAAAAGCGGTCGAAATCCGACGGGGCGAGTTTTCAAATCGCCGTTGAGGCCAAGATCACGCGTTTTGCGGGTATACGTGGGATTATATCCTCTGCGTGGGCGTGTGTTGAGTAAGATCAATGCAATAGGGATCGAACGGCGGAGTCTTCGAGTGTGTCGCGCCGATACAATGCCACTATTTTACACCTAATTACACCTGTTGGATTGGAAACAAAATCACATTTCCTAGTAATGAGTATTACACTCTACGCCTCACTGGCAGGTCTGATAATTGTATTTCTCGCCGTAATCAAGGCGCGCGCATTGATTTATGACCGAGTCATTACCTCCATGACTACCCAATGGTAAGTTATACAACCCATTTACCGCTCTCCTTAGGCTCACTCTCGGTCTCGGATGCAGAAAACTGAGGATATCTCGTGATCCGATGCACCCCCCTCCATCTAGGTACAAGGCTGTGCTTGAGCGCCTCCAGCCCAACACAACCGTGCTGGATGTCGGCATTGGCACGGGCAAGGCGCTCATCAACAACGCGGATTTGATCGTCAAGAAGCGACTCCAGTTTGTGGGGGTTGACTACGACGAGGACTATATCCTGCGATGCAAGCAGCTGATTGACGAGGCCCAGCTACAGGACTCTATTCGGGCTACGTGTGAATCGATCTACGACTTCAAGGGCATCCCCGGTGGTCCTACCCGCTATGATGCTGCGTACTTCTCAGGCAGTCTAATGATCATGCCTGACCCCGTTGCGGCGCTGCGTCACGTGAAGGACAACCTGCTCAAGCCTGGTGGCATGATCTACACGACGCAGACCTTCGAGGCGAAGCGAAATCCCGTGTTGGAGAAGCTCAAGCCTATGCTCAAGTTCCTCACCACGATCGACTTCGGTCGTGTAACATACGAGAAGGACTTCCTTGTTGCGGTGCAGAAGGCTGGGCTTGTTGTCAAGGAGCGCGTTTCGCTGAGTGGCGACAAGAGTGGCAAAGGCAGCAATGCGCGCCAGTTCATGCTTTATGCTCTCCAGCCAGGATCTGGCAGCAGCGGCAGCAGCGGCCGTAGCACCAAGTCGAACAAGGTCGAGTAATCAGCATAAGCAAGCTTCGATTAACTTTCTCTACACTATAGAGAGAAATACATCCACTACTACATTAGTTGGCAACAATGTAAATCTAAGCTTTATGGCTTTTGTTTTGGTGTTGTGGGTGGAGTTTAGTAATCCTATTACCAGAGGAGGGGGTTATGGCTAAAGTGTGAGGATTGTGTTGGGGTTATTCATGACGGTGTGATAGCCAAGGTGGGTCGAGTGGAGTAGCTTGAGATGATGGTGAAAGTCGACGATGATGGTGGTGGTGATGACGCCAATGGTTACCATGTCCAGGCTTTCGATCAATCGATCGAGAGAGGAAACATCCAACAACGGAGTTCCTTCAATGCTACTTCCTTGTTCTCGCGTGGGAATCATCTCTCAGATAGCCTCATCAACATTCACGTTCATTGTGCGTTTGTATATATACATACAGTTGATGAACGCCGTAAGGCTAGTAGTTGGACTTCATTTGTTCGTTCGTTGCTTCGAGTGATTTCTCATCGCTGGCCCTGCTCAACCGGAAATGCACACGGCTGTTCCCTCGCTCATCATGCAATCCTATATACAATTGAAGCTAGGTCGCAGCCCTGCACGCCGGCAGAAACAACCAAGACTGTTAGGGAGACTCATGTTCTTCTTCTTCTTTTTCTTCATCTTCTGATAGACACTGAAAGTCCTCGGCAGGTCACCCTGTAAGACCAGCTGCAGCAACTCCTCGACACTTACGGCTTCTCGACAGGAAGGAAGAGCTTGAATTCTGGTGGCAGCTCGTCTTCGAGGTATAGTCGGTCTGAGAAGAAGATTCTTCGGATTCGGCAGTTTGCATGAATCTGTACCCGGAGCGTCTCGATGTAGTTCGTACCGTAGGCTCGACGTGTGAAGTCAGAGAGGTTGAACTGAATCTGGTTCCAGCCATCGTCGAGACGCATGGGCATTGTGCAGATGAACGGCTTTACGCGTGTCTTTGTCTGGTAGTTCGAGGCTCGGAATCGGCGACGAATGTTCTTGTCATCCAAGATCTGTACCTCGAACGAGAAGTATTTTTTGAGCTAGAGTGAGGAAAGTCCAGGCCAGGGGCGTGGCGTGGTTTAGGCGAAATGCGTGAGCTTAACTGGAGTGGGCATAACGAGGGGCATGCATAATCAATCCATATACACTACCAGGCCACACCAGTTCCTGACGCAGTGCATGACATGGATATCATTACGAATCATTGCATGGGCGCAGGGGACGAAACGGCTTGTAAGAGATGACGCACATTCTTGATGATCATCACAAGGAAGGGCAGCTTAATACCAAGCGTCTCCTTGGGGTCGGCAGGGCATGTGATATAGTTTGTGCTGACGTTCGTGCCGGCAATTTCCAACACCGAGAGCTTCACATCCGAGTCTGTGATGCGCTTGATATGGCCATTTTGTACTATACACGAGGACGTTTCATATCATTTCGTGGGGCAAAGCGGGATAGGAGTGAAGTGAGCGGCGGGATTTGGATATGTCAAGCAGGCCTGCATTGGTTTATCAAACCCATCACTGCGCGCAGTGCCCATGCGTGGTGAATCGTGTGCACATATTTTAGCCTCACACGGCCAAAATCGAGTGTCGGTTACTGACCTTGTGCGTCCCAGATTTGGAGCGGTTTGCTGCCGATGCTGTAGAGAATCGACAAGAAGCCCGATTGGTACGTGTTCCTGAACATCTCAAGAGTGCACCTGCCTAGAGTTAAGAGTGATCATCCAATCCCAATGCCATCAAATGTGAGTGTTTCTATCCTTTTTTCTCTCGAAACCAGGCCAAATTTGAACTACTCCTCGGTTTGCGTCCGAAACGAGCGGTATGCACGGGATGTGCACGCGCTCTGCCACGTGGGTCGCGTACATGACTCGTCTCTCTACACGTTTACACATATCGCGGTCACATAACCCCGCCAACACCCGAGATATATTCACTCGAAGGCCTTCGCGTTTTGAATAAATTAACGCCACTCTGATGGGTATTCCTGCACCCCCTGTTGCGGAGAGGTCCTGTCGCGACCGTTATTCGACTGGCCAAGCGCCTGGGTTTCCCGGGCAAGCCCTTCGCCTCTGGAGGGCTGGTGCTGTCGGAAGTTGTATGCAGGTGGTCTCTACTTCCTTATACTGCGATATCTGTATTAGCGCTGGCTACGCGGGACTACGTGACGTCGACAGCGTGAGAGGAGCTGGCTTTTAGCCGGAAGCGGCTAAACGAGCCCGCAGCGAGCCCAACTCCGGGTGGATGGGATCACCCTAATTCAAAATTTTGAATTCTGGACTGCTTCCCGCCCTTTTCTGTTCACTTCCCAAACACACTTTGGGCGCGGATTGCTCGCGGTGGGGCGCGCGTCTCGGCGGGATCTCACTGCGACACGGGGGATCTAGCTTGTGCCTATTGATTGCCGTGGCTGTAATTTATATAAACCCAACAAAACCCCCGAAATATACCGCCCCAAAGGCTATTCGCGTTGTCAGTAGTGCCGAGTTGAGAGGCTAGACTGCGCGGCTGAGACTGACGACAATGTACGCCATCACACTACCCCTCACCTGCACTCTCCCCATGGCCCTGTATCCTCTCCCGGCTTGACACTGACATTCCCAGTATCTAGGCCTGGAAACAGACCCGCCCGTCTAGGCGAGCCAACGTAGACCTTATCAGTAAGGACTGGACGGAGATAACAGCCGTGTCGATACTGTCGACGTGCCAAGAAAATCACAATCTTTATCAGGAGTTGTAGAAGAGACGATCCCCACAACGATCGAAACGCTTGAGAGCAGCACCGTAGCAGCTCGTGTTCATGAACGTTCTAGAGTCCAATTGGGTAAGTGATATGATCAAACGAGAGAATCGTGCCCGCGAGGCATGGGAGCGCAAACGCAACGCAGAGGCGTATGCTGCCGCACAGCCACCTGAACAGGCCGTGGTGATTACCAATCCGCAGACACAAACCAATATCCAGCTCCCTCCTGTGTCGCTGGTCAACAGCTCACTCAAGTATCAAGCAAGGATCGAGCCGACTCTGATGCCTCCCGCAGGCGCCCGACACGTTGAGGGAGACCACGTGAACATCGCTTGGGATTCAGAGCCAGCGCCAGTCACGCTTAAGCCAGGACAGGTCGATCCTCGACTGGCTCGTACCTGGGTTCCTGTCAACTCCTTGTCTTACGTTCAGACTCCCGGTGGGTCACTCAAGCCCACCCAGGCCTGGGCGAATGTCTTTCCTGTTCAGCCCGTAACGACCACCACCGCCACCACTCCAGTTCCAGTGTCCGTTGCAACGCAGAGCCAGTCAGCATCAACAAGCTCCATTCCGGTTTCGACCTATGCAGGTCCAGTAGTCGACCCAGTTGCTACAGCAGTCCAAACGAATTTGGCTACGGTTCAACCCGCCACCGTTGTCCAGCCGATGGCCCAGGTTCCTGTTCAGTATCCTAGCACGGAAACGTCACAAGCCATCGCAGCCACGCGAATGACCGTTGAGCAGCATCAAAAGTACCAAGTGCCGGTTTATCGTGATGTCCAGGTGCCAGTTACCCGACAACACGTTGTAACAACTTTGGTCCCTCAAACTGTGACGACAACCAAACTTGTACCCTGCGTTCAGGAGCAAGACGTCCAAGAGTGTTACGTTGACCAGAGCAATCCTACCGCACCTATTTGCAGGAGCAGAGTTGTCCGTGTTCCGCTCTCGAGCGTACAACCTCAGGAAGTGTCGCAAACCGTTCTTGTACCAAAGCAAGAGATTGCCGCACGCACGGAATATATTCCCCAACGAATTCCAGATCCTAGAGTCGTGGATGTTGTCGATGTTGTGCAACGGCAAGATTACGATGTTGTCCCAGTCCCAGTGGGCCCGCCTCGTAAGGTTGGAGAAAGGGTCGTCGCGCGTATGCCTGCAGGCCGAATGGCTACTTATACCCCGGAGCAGGTTCAGTACATGAGTCAACTTCAGCAGCAGCAGCAAGCTCCCCAGGCCCTGCATCCCCAACAGTACGTGTACCCACCTGAGCAACCCCCACAATATCAGCACGAGTATGCCTCGACCGTTGCACCTACAACCACAGTCCCAGCGCCAGCGCCAGTAGCTGTCTGTCCCTCTGTTCCGCCAGCTGGTATTGTCGTCGCAGACTACGTAACCCCGTGCGGCCCGACGAAGCCCTCCGAGTACGGTTGCCTGCCTCCCACCAGGGTTCACGGAACCTATGCCACCGAGTACCGTGACAACTACAAAAATTACGTTAAGAAGACAGGCTTGGGGTTCATTCCACAGCCAACGCGATCCGTGTGCGGCTGTGTACCAGGTACGTGCTCAGGGCACTGCATTCCTATTCAGCCCGTGCCAGTAGGTGCGCCGGTCGTGGCTGCAGTTCCGGCCTCTGGAGTTGTTCCAGCACCCACTGGCACTCAGTATACCGTGGCATGCCCAGCCCCTGTGACTGCTCCGCTTGCACCCTGCGGCGATCATTCCTTGATAGGTGTTGTTCTTAAAGCCTCACCCCGTGGTCTTATCACAGTCGAAGGTGTGCGACGAGGATCTCCCGCAGAGCGAGCAGGCCTCTTGCCCGGCGACACCGTTATTGCAATCCAAGGTGTAGCTGTGCGAGATCTAGCAACAGTTCGGTCAACTATCCATAATCATTGCGCGCAGTATCCAATCACTCGAGCTTGCCGACCATTGACTTTCTTGGTGAAGCGCGGCAAGAAGCAAGTTCACATCTCTGTCCAGTGGGAGAAATAAGCCGAGCTGGACACTCCCGCGCCCCGTGGCGATAATCTACCACATACCGTATCACACAATGTTTAATACACGCTAGAGACATAGTGACGGGGCTTTCGCTTGTCTGACCATCATAGGGAGCGGAGACGCTTCGTATAAGGTCGATAACGTGAGTGTATTGAGATAACGATAACTTGTTATGCGCGATCCATAGAGGAGTGATTTGGAGACTGACGAGTTAAGACAGGTCGTTGTGGTGTCGATGGAAGTAAGTGGGCAGAGCGAATGTAAGGGCTTAAATAACTTTTCCCTCGGTATCTGAGTAGAAACTATCTGTAGAGAGCAATAAACAAGACGAGAAGGTAAAATGGTGACGCGCTTATCGAGAGAATTTTTATATAACAGAGTTGCTACCTGGGACGCGACGTCCAAATCAGCGAATTAATTGCTCGAGAGGATACGGAGCCTCGTGTGCAGAGGCTAGGACAATCGCCTATTACTGCTTTCTCGCCACAAGGAGTGTCAGTGTCCTAAAGCGCAAAGACACAAGCTCTTGGGACAGATGCAGATGGTCTCAAGCAGGGCAAGCGCCGCGGACAAGTGCAGCGGAGGTAGCCGACAATTAGCGCGAAAGTCGCGAGAAGGGAGACGGAGATATTGAATACGAAAAACAACAACAACATCTAAGAATGATCAAAGGAGTGACGGAAAGACTGACAACAACATTACATCTGACTACAACGCGCGAGCGACGGTGATGATGGAAGGCAGAGGTTCATCAAGGACCAAAGCAACGAAAGACGAGGGGGCGGAGTAGAAGCGTGAAGTCGAGAGGAGGGAGCGAGTTGTCTATCCACTGATGTACGGAGGAGGGAGGAGAATATTACGAAATATCACGAACAAGTGGACTGTACACCGGTACACACAGTTCAAACACCGTGACGTTGACAAAACGTACGTACTATGAACTTGGCAAACATCAGGCGTTCTTCACCGTGGTAGTGGGTAAAAAGGAAAGAACGGCACACACGATGCCACGACCTATTAAGGCTTAGCGAGGTCTTATGGAATGGTCCAACAAGGTTGTGTTTTAGTGTGGTGCAGCCAGCTGAGGGGTAGTTCTGATTTGCTGAAAGAATGCATAGGTAGAGGGTCACATGTGCAGCGATAGAATATTCTCATGTAGAGCACGAACTAAAATATGATATGTCAGAACAATTATCTAAAGACTTCGCATATACAATACGAGCTGAGCGACAACTTGACGGTGGACAGGGTGGGATTCGAATGACACTCAGACTTAGAACGTAATAGATAATGACGGAGCGCATACGGTGGAAAGACTAAGAACACAATTGTAGGTCGCTCGTGGAGAAAGGAAATAATGGGGAAATACGCATCTGGTAAGTTGAGCTTCCATCCTTCCGAGATCCTACGCCGATATGCGGCTACAAACTAGCTTTGCAACGAAAATGATGTAAAATTCTGCTCTGAAGGTAGAAAGTAGGTCTGGGGTAATCAGTTAAGGTCACATTATTGGTTAAAATCGCAAAGTAAGTGGAGGAACGCGTAAATAGCGAACGTAAGATAACATGTTGGTGTAAGGTACTGCTCAACGGAACGCATATTAAACGGGATGCATATGTTAGGTTTACAGCTCAATTCGCCGAAGCGGTCCGAATTAGAATGGGAATGGAGGACCGAGAGGGAAAATGACATCATACTGGAGAATTAGCGTACGTAGGATAGCATCTAGCCGGGCAGTGCGGATAGGATCAGGAGCTGGGGCTGGACCAGCATAAGGAGACTCCATGGTCAACGGTTCGCGAACCAAACAACCGCTGAAGTTGATGACCATATTTTGCAATTCACGGCGCGAGTCTTTGAACGCCTGGGCATAGTGATCAGCCTCATTTTCTTCGTCGGAATCTTCACCATCTCCAGGCCTGAAGTTCGCATCAAGTGTTTGGAGGAATGCATCATCCTTTTCGTCATACTCGTCGTCCATTTCGTCATCACTGCTTTCCAAGTCAAGCTCAGCTTTCTTGAACAGACGTCGAGTGCTACCATGTCGAGAGATGGGAACAAATAGTCGCGGGTCAAGTAATTCGTCGTCGCTATCGTGCTCATCTTCACTCGCGCGACTCCCGATCTCGGTGGATAGCTGCAACTCATCGTCATCCTCGTCAAAATCGGAGTTGTCCCAAACGGAGCTCCCAATGGAGGACACATCTGACTCAGGGTCGTGCTGCGGTTCGTCGTCTCCATCACCCTGATCCTCGCGAATTAAGCCACGCGTGCTGCTCTTGCTATACTCTTCGGCTTCCGACTGAGCCTCAGCCATCATGCGACGCTCTGCACGAAGGGCCTTTTGCGCCAGCTTGCGACGACGCTCCAGTCGGACTTCGTGGCGACGGCGGCGCTCTCGTTTTTCTGCCTTCATCACAAGCTCTTTTGCTTTGCTTTCAATGAAGCTCGTGGAGTGGACAGACGTGTTGGCATTACGCGAACTCTCATTAGGTCGTTGATAAGAAACCTTGACCGTGACAGTCGCGCTTGCTGGATTCGAGAAGTCAGATTCGTTTCCAAGCAAGTCGGGGTGCGATTTGAGGTATCGAGTAAGCCGCCTTACACGACGCGCTGTCCTACGCTCATTGTACTCGACGCGATAACGTCGGGCATCCTTGTCGTGCCAATGAGCATACAGCTCTTTGAGTGTGTAAATAAACTGGCTCAGAGCCAGACCATGGTTGTCATCAAGGCGCAACACAAGCTTGCGAAGACTATGAATAAGTTTTGTTTCCGCCGCCCTGGCAGGTAGAAAGATGGTCGGATCGGCTACTGTAGCGCCTAAGGAGGATGGAGCATACTCCCTCAACTTGTGGGCATTTCGAGCACGACGAAGCCTTTGCCGTTGGAGGAACGAGATTTGTAGCAGTCGCTCAGCAGAGATGTTTTCAAGCTTGAGCTCAAGAAGCTGTTCCCAAAAGTGGGAGGGGAAGAGTGCATCCGGTAACGCCTCGATATATTTTGTCAGGACGTGAGCGACGGTGTGGGCGGAAGTGAGAAGCTTTGGGATGACGCTGAACTTCGACGAGTTATAGGCATCAACAACAATCCTAACGGATTCGTTCAACAGCGCGGCCTGCTCTGGCTGTGAGGGCATCATCCATAGATCTGCCACACCTTTGCCGTTTGTGAGAAGCCACGCTGAACAGTCTCGAATGGGCAACGGTATGCATACTGGGCTACGTACGGTCGCCCAGTCGATGGTCGAGCCAAAGAGATTTCCTTGCTGACTATTGAGGATCTCACGAATCAGTTTGTACCATCGTAGTGTCGCTTCCTGTGTTTGCAACCGGAAGATGTAATATGCGGAGCTCACTCGACGCTCTGGGCACTCCGACACCGTCAGTTTCAGGCTAAACGTACCACGAGGTGTAATGGTAGAGTTGGGTGTGAGAGGAAGGATCGTTATACCGCGATCTGTGCGAACCTCAATGCGATCTCCAAAGAGCGTAGCAGGTGGTGCATGATCACCTGAGTCAATTCTGAAATATGCGGCTCGACTCAATGCAACTGAGGAGTTAATAGCGCCGTTGCGTTGCAGAACCTCGGTCCAATGGTCTCGCTCATTTTCATCGTCGAAACCGATTGCAAAAGGTGTACTGATTCTCTTTGGCCCATCGCTTACAAGCAGATATATAAAACTCGGGGACGATGACGTAGGTGGAGTGCCCACCGTTCCATCAAGGTCTGGGTCTACGTTCTCGGACTCGAGCGAAATCTTGTGAGCCGCAGCAGCACGCTGGAGCTTTTCCTGGGCACTCACGGCTTCTAATGCCGCCACACGAGCGATCATCTTGGCCTTCTCGACAAGAGTTACATATCTGATGACGAGATCATTCGCGAGGCCTACGCCAGAGGGAAGCTTCGAGGTTGACGTTTGACCTTTACGGTGCATTTGGTACTGTCCAGCCGAGTTAGATAGATCGTGATGATTAGGGATTCCCTTACTCTCTTCACCATCACCAAGATTACCTACTCCTGACGCCTTGTAAAGCTCCATGATTTCACTAAGCCGCGATTCCGCAGCCTTTGCGGCTTCATCGGCTTCATCGGCTCTCTGCGCAGCAGCCTTCGCGATGCTCATGAGTTGCTTGACGTGCGCAAGAGAGGCCTTGTCAACTTCTGAACCAGACATGCGAATGGAGGGTGACTGCCGATGGAGTTTTGCGAGCAGTGCTTTGATGTCCTTGGGCGGCACCACATCATCTGGTAGGAAGGTATAGAAGCTACATCCCACAACTGTGGCCTCTCGAATTGGGGGGCGATCTTTACATGCATCATCATAGGTTGCCCAATATGCAAGCTTCCCATCCTTAAGGCGCATCCACCTAGGCTTCCAGCGGTTCCAGATACCATTACCGCGCTTAACAACATAGCCTTCACATTCGACTGGTCTCAAGCGCTGGAAGTGTTCCACCTCACTCAGTAACATGTCACCATTTCCAACTCCAGCTCGCGTCGCAATGGATCGTCGTGTATCCTCGCAGAGCTGCTCGGCAAACGAAATGAATCCTTGAACCCGCAACTCTAAACCAGCCTCGTTCGATTCTCGCTCAGTGCCATCGGCCTCACCTCCATTCAAGGCATTTGCCTTGTGTGGCGACTTCTCCTTCAGGTCCGTTGTTTTGCGTGTCACTGTGGTACTTGATGGCATTGGTGAAGGCATGGGGCTTGGGCCACTGGGCTCGTCTGTGAGGGCAGGGCCAGGACTAGCTACGGGCTGGACATTGGGTGCTATGGACTGTAGAGTCTGCTGCTGGAGCGGAACAGGCAAGTGTGTCGCATTCTGAGCGAGCTGCGATCCTGCTACAAACGCATCAGCGGAAGGGTATGGAACGTTGGTTAACAGAGGACCCGGGTGGACAGGCAGTTGACCTGGTGCTGAAGATGCAAGTGCTGGCATCATTTGTCCATGCTCATTCGGCAAATTAGCGCTTGTGCTAGTTAATCCCGAAGGCATTTGAACAGGGAGGCCATATGATGGATTACCAGCAACAATTCCAAACTGTTGTTGCGCCTGGAGTTGGTGAATCTGGTGTTGAAGTTGCATCTGGTACTGCTGTATCAGCTGCAGAAGCAATTGGGTCGAAGGATCGCCAGGGGCACCTGTAAGTGGCTGGGCAACCGTGCTTCCCGGTGCAGCAACTGCGGCTTGGTAATACGTCGAGTCGGGCTGACTCGAATGCATGGATGGAGTGCGAGATAATCCTAGTTGTGAACCGACAGTTGTGCCCAGAATCTGATTAGGATTCAGTTGCATGTTAAGCTGCTGAAGCAATTGTTCTTGCTGCTGTTGAAGCTGTACTTGAAGTTCGAGCTGCATTTGCTGAAGGTCTAGCTGCTGTGGATGCTGAAAAGAGATGGACTGAGGCACTAGGACTGCTTGTGGCGTCGTCACTGCGCTGGAGGACTGGGACCCTCCGGACGCAGTGATGGATGTCGCATGAGTCAAATGGTTGCTAGTAACTGCAGCGCTTCTCACAGAGCCACTCGAGAGCTTTGAATCACTGGCCGGATGGGTTTCTGTCGAGGCTTGACTCAACGAAGATGATGATCCGCTCTGATGAGACGCGAGGGTTGGAGAGCTAACCATTATTGGACCCTGAACCGTTGTCCCGAAATTGTTCCACGTGCGAAGGTTTAATGCGTCCGCATTCGGAGGCATCGCCAATTGCACATGGAGGAATTCACGGAACCGTGTTTCGATCTGAAGTGCTACACCTAACAAGGGACCAGGTGGCACCCATGTCGCACCAGTGGGATCTGTAGATGTTCCCTCCGAAGGCAGATGCAAATCGCGCTCGCTCGCGATTCCGTTGGCACCGGCAGGAACATAAAACACTCGTGAACTGCGCGGGTCCCAGACCATATTCCACTGGTCGATTAAGCATATTGGAATACAAGTTGGAGATGTGCAGCCTCTGAGAGTCTCAGCCGCTCGCTGAGCGGCATGAAGGATGAGCCTGTCTGGACCACCAGCAGCATCTTGAGTCAAAGATCGGGCCTTAGAATGCGTCACGGAGTTGAGCCCCGCAAATTCCGATGACGAAGTGTAGGAAGCCGTGGGCGGCACTGGAGGTTTGGAAGTGCGACTCATGCCTTCGCGCGTGGGAGGAGTGGATGCTGTCTCGGAGGAATTCCGCTGCTTTCGTAAATTGGGGTGCGCGAGACTCCCTGATGAGGAACGTGTGGCTGTTGATCCTGTGGAGATGGAGGACTCGGTTGAGGAAATCTTTGGTGATTGGCCTCGCGTTGGGCGTGACTGTGCTGATTGCATCTCAGAGGTACTCACTGCGATTCCACCTGACATGGGCATGGCAATGCCTGCTGGCACATTCGGCACGACCGAAGTGGTAGGAAGGAGTACATTTGGCTGAGCAGGTGGAAGCGTCATTCCGAGTGGAACCACGGGACATGCTGGAATTGCCATAAGTGATGAACTTCCCGGCATTGTTAGCCCTACCGGGCCTGTACCCATCGCAGGAAGTACGCCTCCTACAGTGGGCATTCCAAGCGCATACAAGTTGGCGAGTCCAAGCATGGCAGGATCGGTCACTGCCTGGCCTCCATAGGAGTCAGGAACTACAACAGCGCTCATTTGCTGCATTTGCTGCATGGGTTGCTGCGGATGTGGCTGCTGAATTGGTACGTGCGAGTGCTGTTGAAGTGTCGCATACGCCGCCAAATCCGGCTGCTCCCGTTGTCGTTGCTGCTGATTCTCGGTAGGATCAACTGCTATTGTTCCATCCCTAAACACATTAGGAGGAATCGGTGGATTGACACGCTGTGCTGGTAAACGATCAATCTCAGTTGCAAACTCCGCAACTCGTCGTACGTTCAGTGGGACAGATTGCGCAAAGGCCGTTGGAGTCTGTGTTGACGAGGGAGACTGAGAAGGTGAGGGAGATGATGCAGAGCGGATGGGAGGACCTAACGGTGCTGCCACACTCGTTCCAAGAATAGATGCAGGTCCTTGTAGCTGCGGCACTGCACCGTTTTGAGATTGACGAGTTCCAGAGCTGGGGGACTGAGATGGTGGGTATTGGGATGGCGAAACAAGTTGATTGTTGTTCCCATTCATTACCGTTGTCGGTGTGGACACACGTGTGGGTGCCGAGGTTGTGATGGACGCCGATGTCGGCGCCGGCGTGGGTGATGAAGCTCTTGTAGATCCTTGATTCTCCAGCTCAGTTCGCAAAGATACCATTGTACTAGCACATGAGCCGCTCGCGACATTGGGCGCTTCATTCGAGGGAATGATCACAGGGCCAGTTGTACTGCTGACCGCTCCACATACCGTGGTCTCCGCCGTGGTGGCTACGGTATTGGAGGCTGTTGCCATCGCGCTCGGAAGAGAAGTCGTTGCCGATGAGGGAGTGTAGGCCTGTGCCGGTGAGGTAGCTGATGCTGTAGTGGAGGATGTGGGAGTGAGAGAGCGATTCAGGGTCTGACTTGGAATAGGCGTCGCCGTGGCTGTCGGGGTCGGGGTTGTCATAGCCATAGCCATGGCCATGGCCATCGACGTGTTAGTACCTGTACTCGCTCCTACATCTAGCGCGCTGGCCGATCCGGTGTCCATGACAGCATGAGTGTTGACTGAGAGGTTTGTCGTTGCGGATAGATGGGATGGCGGGGAAATCGGGAAAATGCTCGTTGCAACATTTAGGCTGAGCATACCAGATGTACCATTCGAGGCTGAAACCATCATGGGCATCGCCATCCCTTCAAATCCCTCAGGGAAATTGTGTCCTTCGCCGTTGTGCGACTGGAGAATACTTTGAATCTGGCAGCGGTCGGCGAGGTAGGTTTCAGATGCCGGCGAGGTTGGAGTAACCGTTAGTACCGCGACTTGCTGTTGCAGCTGTTGCTTTTCTTGATGTTGCTGTTGTTCTTGTTGCTGTTGTTGATGTTGATGTTGATGTTGATGTTGTTGAAAATGGTGCTCGTTTTGATGTTGCCGTCCTTGTTGTTGCTGTTCTAGCCGTTGATCGCTCTCATGATCAACTAAGACTGCAACATGACCTTCCACCACATCGCCGCTACGATTGTCATGATGCCGATTCGCATCGTCAAAGTTTCTAGTCTCGTGAACGGCAGAGGCGGACCCTAAATCCGTTGACTGTATACAATATTGCGAACCCGTGCCCAGCGGCAGCGGTGGGGGAGTCCAGCTCGGGTCGGAGCGCGCGCGAACTACGAGGGGGTGATCCCGAAGCTCTGCAGGGCACTCCCACACCAGCTCGCTCGGAGTCTCAATGCGTCCATAGTACACGCCACGGTCGGAACGCGAGAAATACGCGCGCCACCCGCTGGTTGTGGACGCCGCAAACGCGTAGGCCTCCATGCATGCAGTATGGAAGGTAGGAACCACCTAAAGCTCTCTACCGGCTGCCGACTCGCAGGCGGAAGCGTGTGCGTGCGTGAGGCTGCCTGCTGCCTGCCTGCTGCGTGCCTGCCTGCTTGCCTGCTTGTGAGGCACCCTAGGTCTAAATCCGGGTGCAATATTGGATTGAATGTCGTTAGTATCGTTTTGCACGGTTTGTTTATCACTCCGAGACGTGGATTACACCCAAGAGGGTCGTTACTCGCTAGTTTTGTTTAAGTCATGTAGAGTGAGTTGAAAAACTCCGAATAACTTGGATTTACGGCAATGCATCGGAGTTTAAACTAGGTTAGAAGCTGCATCACACCAAATTACGTGGTTTCAACGTGTTAGATAAGCAATTGCACTCGGAAAGTACCACAAAATTCGCCTCTGTTCTATCCTGAGATCTTCATTTTCGGACCCCAACTAGTGTGCCCATGAGACCATCCACCTTCCTACGGCGGGTCGGGGGAGACGAGTCGGAACGCTTGCGGTCATATACACAGTGCGAACTCAGCATGCACCGTACCGATTGTCTCAGCATTAAAGATGCAGACAGTATACGACTGGAGGTAACTAAATAGTCTGACTGTATTGGGAGAATACGGCTATGTACATTGAGCGGAATCCGTTAGGGTATTATCTATACAATCCTCAGGATGGGTCCTGGCACGTAATCCGCACTTCGCGGAGGCGGTTGGGTCTCAGTATCATCTTCGCGAACGTCGCGAGCGAGTTTGAACTTGTGTACGCGTAACTTGTTGATGACACCACTGAGCTTGCCCAACGAGTTACGAGGATCCTGCATGAGTTGTCGATCGAACATGGAGGTCGGTACGCCGCCAGGGGAAGCGGACCCCAGGTTCATTCCCATGCTGAGATTCATTCCAGTTGCGAGTGAAGTTGCTGCTGCTGCTGTATCATCACCAGGGATCGGGTCAATCAGACCATCAAGCTGGGATTGTCCAGAAGTAGTGTGAAATGAAACCGAAGTCGAGTATGGATTCTGACCAACATCGAAGAGCTGAGCCAGCGCCTCACGGTGCGAGAACGTGTCGGAAAAGCTGAGCGTTTCACTGTCGTTGGGTGATTCCTTTGCTCGATGGGAGACGTTCGAGGGGCCGTTGCTGGACGGGACGAAGAACGAGTATGTAATCCGACTCGAACCTGCTTCTTGGGTGCTTTTGGCCTCGGCACCAAGTGCACTCTGCGCTGATGGCTTCGATGATAACGCTGATTTCGAAAGCAGCTTGGGGACTGATCCTCGTGTTGCGGAGTCCGTATTACAGGATGAGGAAGAGGTGGAGGGGGAAAGAATGCACGCTCGAGCCACATTCGCGAAGACATGTGCACGAGTTGACGCGACCACGGCTGGCGGTGATAATAGCGAGAGCCGCCTCGCGAATCCTGCAATCTGTTCGATGGCCACACGATCAGCAGTCAATAAAGCTGGTCGAACATACACCTTAGAGCAGATCGCCTGAATGAAGTGATCCAAACGAACCAACCGTCCTTTTGGTACATCGGACTCCTGCAGAACTTTACCATTCGCATACATGCCCAATGGTGTCGGAGAGCGTCTATCTGGTCCCTCACCAAGAGCTGGAGTCGAGGAGCGTGACTGCAGCTGGAGAGGAGCGTGCTCGGAGGCTACAGAAGCGCCAGCCGATTCCCCTACCAGACCGAAGGCAATCGGTGAGACTTTGCGGATCAACTCGTTAACATCTTGCACTGATGTATATGGGTCAATACGTAGCATGGACGTTGTCACCGCCTCGATGCTGACGATTGCATCTGGAATGAGCTTCAGGATGGTGGACATGAGCGGTATACCGTTGACAAATGGAATACCAGTCACCATTAGATCCTCAACTGATGACCCATTGGTGTCCAGGACCTGCGCCTTCTCCGTTGCGATCCTCTGAAGGATAGCTGCAGCTCCACGAACATTGTCACCCACAACATCTGGATTCACCGGGCAGTCCAGCATTCGAGCGACTCGTGCAAGCGCAGAGCCCATGACGCAGATGAGAACCTTAGCTCGAACGATAGATTCTGGATCCTTGGAGGCGGTCGTAACAGGGAGGAAGGCCAGTTGCGCTGCGCCACGGACGTCATCTCGGAATTGCGTGCAGCAATTCTCCATCGATAACAAACTCGTACGGGACGACAGCAATGCCAGAAGGGTCGCAGCATCTACGAGTTTACGTTGACGAGTCGTTGTTGTTGTTCTTCCTTGAGCCTCAAAACTAATCGCGGTAGGAGGCGCACTCAAGGCCTGCTCAACGACTGACTCGTTGAAGTAATTCCACAACTCTTCACCGACTGTTGGGATACTGGAATCGTTCGCTTCTTCTGATTTGTTAATGCCATCGAGCTGGACTCGGACGAGACCTTCCTTCACGGCTTCAACCGTTTCATTCATTAGCGGTTCGAAGACGAGCCACTGTACCATTGAGAATGCAATAGAGAGCGGGAAAAGTAGGCATTGCTGAACGTGCTGGGCAACAAATTCAGACACGAATGCGCTCGGACCATTCGCATTAATGGTTGCTTGAAGAGAATACGACATACACTGTTGAAATGTGCTTCGAGTCGTAGAGCCAGTGGAGCTAGGGACCGAGTGCTGACTTGAGGAGGAGGATGAGGCTGATATGCCTCCTTCACTCGCAGGCGAACTTGATGAGGAAGTCGAAGGGGATGCCGACTCGTCCACGGTCTCGGATGGACCCTGGACCCGCCCCTTCTTCGTTGACTGACTAGGTAATGCATCCCCACCTGGCTTTGTCGGAGAAGCGACCGACGATGCTTCGTCCGCGCCCATTTGGGCCTGCTGCAGTGTCATTGCTGCATTCGAAGACAACGACGAAGTAGCAGATCGAGGGAAGAGTAAGGAGAAGTCGACTAAGGAGTTCGGCTCCGAAATGAAAACGGCTTCGAGAGCGAGCAACAATCGAGCCAGCTGAACAGCCTTCGCACGCGGCAAGAAGTAGGCCAGTGCACAGAGGATCAGTGAACGGGGCAACATGGCCCTGAGTCGCTGGGCCTTGGTTTGGCGCCGCTGATGCTGTTGTAGCGAGACTGTGGCTGCTGTGGATGCATAGCCTTTAGTCCTCGCCTGTGACCCTGAGGTCGTCTTTGCTGCTGTAGCTCCATCTTCCCGACCCCCTTCAGTCTTAACTGAGCTCTTTTCGCGCAACTCGTTGATGAGGGCTTGCTCGGTTCTGCTCAACAGGCCAAGCGTTGACGCGGGATCAAATGCACAACCTTGGTTATTTAGGTCCTCCATGACCTCTGCTCGAATGAGTGCCAGCGCGGCAACGCAAGCAGGGTGCTGGGTTCGGAGCATTTGTGCAATGGCTGAGGGGAGTGGCGATGATGCCGCGATATCTCCAGGTGCATCCGATGATGTCGTGTTAAGAGGCGGCTTTTGCGGGCTTCCAGGGTTCCAACATGAGACAGGTAACCCCCAGAGACTTGGGTCCATCGAAAGTGTATCTGCATCGCCAGCACTCAGAAGAGCATCCTGCATGTTGTCCGTTGATCCCGATGTCGCAAGCGCTAGCGAGGCCACAGGAACACTTTGATCTGAGAAACCGGCAATTGTTGTAGTCGTTTCTGCAGCGTTATAACGAATTTGACGAATTGCATCCAAATAGACGAAGAGGTGCTTCAGTAGAGTCACACTGCGGTGAATATCAAAGGTCAACTCCTCTGGCGCCTCGCCAACTAGAGTCAGGAATCCTACCTTCATGTCAACATCACCTTGTGATGGGGATGGTAAGAGGGTAATCGGATGGTGGAAGGCAACATTGTTGGTAGTATCCATTAAAAAGTAATTCACCAGGTTCGGCAATGAAGGAGGAGGCGTTAAATTGGGCACAATCGTTACACGGTGCAGGCAATCAAATAGTGAGTATGCCCACTCGACGACAATCGTCTGGAGGCCGAGCTTGTGCCGGAGTGACTGCCCAAGATACTCCGCAAGGTTTTGAGTGATGGCGCGATTCACCCTATCGTTCTCAAGCTTCTCCGCACGGATTTCGGAGAGAGTGTTCTCAACTTCTCTTTTTGAGAGGAAGCGATTACGAATGCGCAGATTCGAGTTGTCGGAGGCGGCATTACCACTTGGCCGAAGGAAATCTGGTATAGTAACCGTGCCTTCGGCCAGTACCGAGCCGACTGACGTTTGCGCAGATGCACCTTTTCCACTCGGAGTTTCAAAGCTCGTCTGCAGCGCAGGACTTTGCTCTCCTTCGACTTGCTCGATAGCACTCGTGGAGCTTACTGCACTTTCACTCGCTTGACCAAGCAATCTGATATGGCTGGGGAGGTGGACAAAATTTGGCGGGCTAAAAGCAAGGAACGCAACATATCCAGTGATAACTCTTGAGGGTAGCCATCTTCCCGATCCTGTGCCGGCCATGGCAGCTGCGAAAGAGGCTGAGTCAGCGAATCCACCGCCAGTGTCCACATTCTGCCCAGCATTCGCGCGTGTCGACAATTTGAGCGCAATCTCCAGGCGAGCGACGGAGATAGGCAGCATCTTCTGTCGGTCTTGAAGCGCAGGACCCGAGAGATGACGCCCTACGTGACCTTCAATGGCCTGTGACATGATCGTATCACGCAAAGATTGCTCGAGAAGCGTGATTCGGAGCTGCTGTTTCCTCATGCCCTCAAGGAGTTTCTTGATAAGCGCGCTGGAGGAAATAGCCTGTTTTGCGACTTCTCCTTCTTCCTCGCCATTGAGCAGGCGTGACGAGTCAGGTCTACGTGACTTTTTAGATGATGCTAGACTCGATTGCTCGGAAATAGCATCTAAACTGCCTTCATCCTCTTCGGCAGATCTCGACGATGCATGAGCATTACCACTACAACCAGGGCTGCTATTTGCGCTGCTTACAGTGAGCGAGTTTAGCTCGGCCACGGACTCAATGTCCGCATATTCAGCACATAGTTCTCTCCATCGTGGACGTGGGGTGTATGGTCGGAGGATGGTGTGGACACGCTTTTCTAACATCGTGCGACTTGCCTTCAGCTCCTTAATGCGTTCTTCTTGCTGCGCTTTTTCTGCAGCAGCGCGGGCAGAGGCTGCAAGCGCGACATTCTGAGCGATTCGGATCGTGGCCATCTCATCCTTGAGAGCATTCACCAACTTGCGCTCCTGTCGTAGTGCTTCTCTAGCCTCTTCAATCTCTTGAAGGAACGCAGAACGATTCGAAAAGCGCTCAGCTAGTGCGGTGACCTCCACCAAGCGCGCCGATAACTCATCCTCACGCTTCGCTGCCGCTTTGAGCTGTTCGCGGAGTGAGGCAACCTCATCTCGAAGGTGCTCAACTTGTCCTTCTAGTTCAGCAATCATAGTGTGCGAGGAGCCCAACGCCCATTCGCGCTCGGATTCTTGCTGCTGCAGCTGCTGTTGTGGGTCTAGCGAATCGAACTTCGCGCTGGCTGAGTCGCTGATATGGTCATTGGATCGCATTCCTGAAGGGCTAGCGGTTTGGCCTCGAGGAGATGGCACTTGCAGCTTCGGGTTGGGTAGTTTATCGGCATTTCTCTTCTGCTGTCGCGGTTTCCTGGCATACGAGGGAAGGTTCTTACGCAGCGCGGCCGACCAGCCGCTGGCGATTGTACTTCGACCGTCTTTGCCGATCGAGTAGTGAGGTGGAACAGGATTATAGTACTCGCCATCGCTACCTTCGTCGTCGTCGTTGAGGATGTAGCTGCGTGGTTCTTCATTCTCAGAGTCAATCACAGCGGCTTCAGTGTCATCGGATCGCTTCGACTGCTGCAACTTTCGCTGTGACAAGGCTGCTTCTTGACCGTTCCGCATGCGATGGTAGCATTGCTGTGCTTCAACTTCAGACTGGAACTTCGACTGCTCTTGGAGCTTCAGCTGAGCTATCTTCCATGCCTTAAGTTCAGCATTCTCTGTCTCTAACTCCAGCAGTCGCATGTTCAGCTCAGCCAATACAGTTGGCGTTGCTGCCGAGGATGCTGCTACTGACGCAGACGTCGAAGCCGTCGCTTCTGAGGACGCAGGCCGCGGTTGGGGTGGTGTCGTCGACATAACCATATTACTAGGCGACGCGATCGAGCGGCTAATCTCGATTGCAATATGGGGATCCTCCGCAATAAGTTGCTTCAAAGCCGACAAAATAAGATTCGTCGTAATTGAGGCCCCCGTCGCAGTCCTTGAAATTGCTCGACCATGTCTTTGTTCGCGGTTTGCGAGACTGATCACATCATCCGCGAGCTTTTTCAGAATGGCAGCCATCTTCGAACTGGCATGAGTGTGTGTGTGGATGGGCGGCTGGAGGTGGCTTGCCACATACGCCGCGGTATCCAAGGGGTCGAGGACTGGCGCAGATGTCTTTCCACCCCCACTGGACTGAGGTTCCGGTCCAGGAGCAGCTGGCGCATAGGGCGGGGACCGTGGCGTGTACCCGCTCGTATGGTCCGCGTTGCTGTCGGCATGACCCGCCGCCACCGCTGCCATTGCAGGATGCGTTCCATTGAGGCGTGTTGGCTTAGGACGGACCACGGCGGGCAGGACATACTGGGATGCCCCATGGCTTGTGCCAAGTGGTGTAGTCATGGCTGGGTTGGCGCGAGGGATAGCGAGCTGCACCCTGGCCTACGTGCGCTGATTGATTGCTGACCCCACACAAAGCCCCTGGCGAGTGATTAGGACTAGAGTCGTATTCGGGTAGAGAGGGGGAAGATTTGGGGTCAGTATAGAAGATGAGAGACGTGACGGGAGTTGTTAGGAATACAGCATGTAGCAAGCAATACAAATCGAAAGCCGTCACAGCCTTTGTCACAGGGTCCCCAACACTCTCGAAACGGCGGCGCAAAGCGGGATCAGAAGGGGTAACGGTTCCGCTTCAAGCTGAGGGAGTGCATTTTGGTTACGTTTGAGGGAGTTTCCGGGGGAGTGCAGGTCGAAGACCGCGGCATTAAACATGTGACACACTCATTGACGCCGCTATACACACCAATTAGCAATGACACTCCGACACCCCCTACATTCCCACACCCAGTCAGTGAGCTTGTCGGCCCTGTTTAAACACTCTTGTGGGCTCGAAAAAATTCGATGCAACCTTGACACATCAAGAGGGAAGAGGAGTGCTGAAGGAGTGTTTTGTGCGATGGGTGGGTGGGGTTGAACCACCAGGATTTCATCGCAATTGAGGTGTGAGTGTAGTGTGCACCAGTCTGCACCTTTTGCCATCTCAGCAATCCACTCGTAACTCATATCTCCCGATTCTGATCCACTTGAAGTTTGGTTTCGGTTTATCAGAATACGCTTTGAGCGCGAGATGAGCACACCAGAAATGTTCAGTTAACATGCAACCGGGCCCCTGCACGCCCGCTACTCCCCACGTGCTCACATCTCTGTCCATCCGACCCCGGTGGCCCGCCTAGGACCCCACTACGAACCCCTGTCTCAACGCGTTTTCTGAGCTGACTAACCCCCTAGCGGTTACTCGGGCGTGAGGAGCGAAGACCGATTCTCCGCGTGGTCCACTTCACGCGAAGACTCTACACACTTGAGTACACTTGCACGCCTGCACAACCGGGCGCTTACCCGTCTACCTAGATTGAACTCCGGAAACATGGCGACTGAGACGGAAGCCATTCCAACTTCCGAGACCAAGCTGGCTCAAGTTGACCCTGAGCGGGCGACTAGATCCAGTGCGGAAGGCTCCAAGCCCGCTAGGGTGAAGGCAACGTCCAAGAGGACGACTGACAAGGAGCTGCCGGACGTCTCTAGCCCAGTTCCAGCCAGCGAAGAGATGCCAGAAGTACGTTCTAGCTTGTTTATCCTCATTGATTGAGCTTCATTCACCTGAGATATACAAAGCGAGAGAAGAAATATCTCAAAATCCACCTACTATGCTTCGATTCCTCATCCCCCGGTTTGTAGGCACCAAAGAAGCGGGCAGGTGCAAAGAAGAAAAAGAAAGCGGTTGCTGCCGATCCCCAGGCGAAAGCTCGCGAGCTGCTACAAAAGCGACTTGCCGAGAAAATGGCTTTAGCTATGGGTTCTCCATCTGTTTCATCCGAGGGAATCACTTCACCGTCCTTGGAGGTGAATCCATCTGCTGAATCTCCTGTTACAGCCCCACCAGCCCTTGAATAGCAACGTTCTTCGTCCAAGGTCTGGTATCCTCCAGTGTCTTCCCTTCGGATCAGCTAGAATGACGCTAATTAGTGTTGCTCATGAGCTTTATTGGTCCCTCTTGCCAGTCACTCTCATATCTCCCATTTGAACGTTTCACTGTTTTATTACGTTTGTCCGTGAGTTACAAGGAGCGCTGATTCCCAATTGCAAGTTACTACGATTCCGAACAACTCAGTTCAATTCAGTTTGCTTGAAACTTCAACCTACATAGTCCCTGGACATGATGCATATTCAGCTTTCCTTCTCGCCGCGACTCATCGCCTCCTCATTGCTACATAGTCTCGGAATCCCCTCACATCACTTCCCATTCCTAATATTGTTGCGGCGAGATGCGCCCTTTCATTCACACAGTCACACAGACTGTATGTGCGACGCGTGTCTTTCAGTACCATCCAAACAAACATTCGTGAGCCGAAAGGGTCTCTTCTTGCAACCACGACTTCGCACATGTTAACGCGGAGAAACCAGCTGCTTCAGGAACTCGACCTTGCTCTCAGCACAACGATTTCATGATTAAGTCGCATTTAGCTTCATCTGTCCTTACTCGTCGAAGGCCGATGTATCCGTAGGAAAAGAATACATACTGATTTACTTCTCCAAGCATAACACTTGCAACATTGCATCATGGTAATGTTTAATATCCCCCTATGGTTCGTGATGTGGAAATTAGGGCCGTCGAGATAGGTGGTTTATGAGGAGCGATATCGAGGTACAAGGTATCATGCTGTCAGAGCCAAGGGTTCTGATATTACTTGGTCCAAGAATCGCGAATTGGCAGACGATGAGCACGATTATGAGTTAGAGGATAAGTTTTACGAATCGAAATATCGAAGTATTGAAATAGTCAAACACACGCCAGGAGGGTTGAGTGGATATCTAATCAAGAGAAATCCACAACACCAAGAACTTAATTTATCATTCTTTGATGGGGAGACGAATCTGACTGACGAGGTGTTGTGGCGGCAATGAAGAAAACATGCTGTGGCTGACCTGGAACTTACTCAAAATGCGAGATAGGGGTCACGCAAAGCGGAAAGCGGGATAATCAAAGCATATCTTCGACGGTTAAAATCGGTATACATCAAGCAACAGAAATTTGGCGAGACAAGTGGGGTAATTCAATCCATGTTTGGAAGAATTTGATGAAGAAAACGAAGTAACGACTCCAAGAGCAAACACTGGAGGCGTAAGCAACTTGGGACGGCAAAGCGCTCATTAATGATTATGCTCAAAGAGCAACGAAATAGGGAAGTTGATCACAAGCCTTGAGCCGCGCCGATGTTGAGTGCGTCTAGACTCCGCTCAAGTGTGCCGAACACCGAGCACCAGCTCGTTCTGAGGCTTGAATAAGGCGGTCGCATGGGTACGGCTTGATCAGATGCGGACCGGGACTACAGATAGTGCAGTGCTCTGGGCCAGTTGCGTAGAAACCTGCACACTTAGACGGAAGCAGGACTGCTTTGCATCTCGACGTCGCCGATGCTGCAGCGGCTGGAACCGCTTGTGAAGTCAGAGCCCTGGCTTGAAGAGACCTTGCTAGTAGTAGCAGACTTGTCACCGGCGACTCCAAATTCGTAAAGAATCCAGAAGAAGGCAAACACAATGAAGATCGCACCCAACGATGCGCCAACTTCCAAGAGATACTTGATTGCCTTCTGCGTACCGTAGACTGACTTCTTGAAGTTCTTGGCCAGTCTGTCCATAATTTTACCTTGCTCGGAGATCCAGACAGCAGGAAGTGGGGACGCCGCAGGCATTCCTGTAAAGTAGTCCGTGCCGTCGTAGGTAAATGGAGAGGCGACGAAGTTCACTTGGAGTTGCTTGGTCGCGTCCATAGCAATACCGGAGAGGGGCTCAACGCCAATGACAATATCGTGGATCTCACGCTGAGGGTTCAGACCGTTGACCTTTGCTCGCAAATCGTCAGCATCTAGCATGTGAGGTTTAGTCAGCAGCATGGGAATAAAGTTGACAGATGTCACATCAAAGGCACCCGCGTAGTTCATATTGAACTTCTCGTTCGCAGGGTTGTCGGTCTTCGACTGGAGTGACTCCGGAGTGAGAACGAACTTGTAGAGGTTGATGCCCTTGAACTCGTACTCGCCATCACACTTGAGGGGAATGACGCGGCCAGTCTCCGTCACGAATGCCGCCACTCGAGCCTCCTCACACTTGGGCATGAAGGGGTGGAAACGCGTACCATCCGTTCCGGAAATAATGTTCGCACGAGTATCTGCGAAACTAAGGAAGGATGCGCTGGGGCGAGAGGTGGAAACACCATTCTCCTTCCAGCTGCGATAAATGCCCAGAAGACCAGGGTTGCCTTCACCCGTATACCACTCGTCCCACTTGGAGTTGGCACTGGGGTTCGTGTTGATGAGGTTAAGTCCTTCAAGGTAGTCCTTAACAGTGAAGGGTCTAAACAACTTGTACTGATCTGACGTTGCAGACAGAAGGGTAGTCAGCGCAGCCGCAGACAAAAGGCCTTTCTGGTATTGAAAGTAGCCTCCGATAACTTGGTAGTTGGGCAGCACCAACATGTCAGTCTCAGCCAAACCACTAGGAGTCATGCTAGGCTGGAACTCATGGACGATGTTGGGAACAAATCGCACAACCCGATTGCCTTCGTCACTATGGAATGTGACGCTAGTGCGATACGTAAGCTTGCGGTAGACGTATGGGCCCTTCTCGACAAGGTTTGGCAGCTCTGAGCCATCCATAACCTTGTCAGGGTTGGTGCAATGGAAGAGGTAATAGTACGAATATACTGGAGAGGAATCCTCATCGAGAGGGTCAGCAAACTTACGGAAGACAGATTCTTGCTTGACCATGGACTCGGGAGTGATCACCGTGGCATCGATCACAGCCTGGTCCAACCGACGTTGGAGGTAGGGGGGGACAGTGGCAGCGATAATAAGCAAGACGACACCTACGACGAACAGCGACGCCGCAGAAATAGTTTTAGTACGAGGAGCTAGAGCACGCAGAGGAGGTTTGCAAACAGAGTTCAGGGAACACACGGGGGGCATGTGTGAGTGACGTCATTGGAAGGTTGAGTTTCACAAAGAATCTTCTCCTTGCGTGAGCATGAAAAAATGGGTATATCTCGTGATAGACCCATGTATATCTTCTTAACAGTCAATAAATTTGATCATGCAAACTTGAATACATCACCATGCGGTATCAATATACTTACAGCACTGAACCATCCTTGTCAATTTGAACGAAAATCAGGACGTTCTCTGCAAATGCACCTTCTGTTCGTTTTTTCCCCACCAGGTCTCCTTTTTTGTGCCGTTGCGTTTTTGTGTCTCGCGGAGCCCTTTTGTGATCAAAGTCCCCGGAAAAAGGCACAGAAAGGTTCCTTTTGAGCCGAAAACACCACCACCTTGGCACAGTTCAGAGGTGACCTCGGCCCAACGATGACGAAGACGACGCGCCGATTCTCACTTGTGTGGGACTGCTTCGTCACTTGTTAGCAGGTGCTGTGTTCTCCATGATCTACAACGCATAGTCACGAGGCGCATGGCGCAAATCATGGGTATTGCTCCCCATAATTACCAACCCAGAGCATTTTATACACGACACACCACCTCACAGAATTTTCCCTATACACAAATTCCAGTGACGTCATTGACACCTAGGGTCGCAAGCCCAAGGTAGTCTTAGCTTGCCAAGCACTGAGTGAATTGGATTGCTGAGTGTGTCGGAAGATGAAATGGGGCTCTAGTCAGTGTATTTGCGAGATACTGACCTCTTCACGGCATATGTACGGCCTGGTGCAACTGCGGGAGCCGCGCTGAGTATCCAGACGATGAGCCCTTAGGCGCGTTTATCCTTGACTCGTGACTCGACGGGCAGGCGTAGCGGCTAGGTTGGTCTTCATACATACGGTCGTTTTGGGGTCATACGGTGGGAGCCCCGGTAGAAGCAGTGCAGTTGCAGAGTATTTTGGGTACTCCACACCCTGCACCGAGAACCCTGTTAGGGTGACTTGGGCGAGAACTGAACGATTTGATTGTTTCTTATGCTGTTCACAAGATTCTTGTGTGCAGCTTTCGATTATGCGTTGCAATGTAAAACTGTGGTGCTCGTTCTACTGGCTATGTAGGCATAAAACTGATAAACATTAGAAGAACTACAATAATAGAAGCGATAGCGCGGCGCAATGAACGCGGTTCCGTCCATCCGAGATGGAGACACGGGTCAGTTGTCCCGTCCGAGCACTGTGTAGGCGCATCTCACCGTTCTTCACATGTCCCAGGGTGAGTTGAAACAACAAATGAGAGCTTTGGTTTCGCTCCGAGTCGTCATATCAAGCACAATTATCAAGTGGAGGCATTTTATCTGACTGGACTCTCGAGTGTGGTTTATCTAACTGTACGAGATGCCTGTGAGAACATGGGAACTTGCATGCTAGAACTGGTACTCAAGCAAGAGCATACTACTACCAATCGCTGACTTAGATACGGTGGTAATTAATTTCGAGGTGCTGATCACGATCTGCGGGTTGTGCAACAGGATAATCGGGGAAGCTGGTGACCGAGTTCAAGAGCTTGTTGCGATCGTATACAAACCATGCGAATGAGAAGAACACAAGGATGCTACCGATCGAGCAACCGACAGAGATGATATACTTAGATGCGCTCTGTGCGGCGTAGACGGATCCTCTGAACTTCTTGGCGCTACTGCTTCCAATGCGACCCCGTTCCGAGACCCAAACGGGAGGGAGAGGGGTGTCAGCGGGAACCTTTGCCAAGAACTCCACATCATCGTGACCATCGACTTTGAAAGGTCCCATGGTCATGAAATTGACCTGAAGCGATTTCCTGGCATCCATGACCACACCCGAAATGGGCTCAACGCCGATGACGATGTCGTGAAGCGCACGGTCAGGAGTGAGGCCCTGGGTACGCGCGAGGAGGTCCGGGGCATCGAGGAAGTGAGGCTTGGTGAGAGCGACTGAGATAAGATTGAGTGAGCTGACATCAAACACGCCCTGGTACTTCATGTTGTACTTGGCGTTCTCGGGGTTCTTGTCCGCAGGAAGCATGGCCTCTGGGGAGATACCGAATTGGTACAAGGTAATGCCATTGACGGTGTACTCGCGTTCGCAGCTGAGAGAGACAGTACGGCCGGCCTCAGTGACGAAAGCGGTGACGCGTGCCTTGCTGCACTCAGGTTGGAACTGGTTGAAGCGGGTACCGTCAGTGCCGGTCAGGATGTTGGCCTGGCTGTTTTGCCAAGTTTGGAGACCAAGCATGTTAGTCGAAATGCCTTGCTCCTTCCATGTCTTGAGGATGCCGGTCATACCAGGGTTGCCTTCACCGGTGTACCACTCGTCGTACTTGGTGTTGGGCGTATCGGAGTCAAGCAGATGAAGCTTGCTGAGGTAGTCGTGAACAGTGTCAACGACGAACAAGCGCTCCTCATCGGTCTTGTTACCCCACTTGGCGAAGAACTGCTCGGCAGGCATGAGGCCAGAGTTCTTGAGCATGTAGTCGGTGAAAAAGTCAATGTTGGGCACCGTGATCTCGTCGTGTAGTGGATCGAGATCCTTGGGCGTTTGATCGGCATCAAAGCGGTAAGAAGTCTGTGGAACGAAGCGAACGTATCGGTAGCCACCGTTGTCCAGGAATGCGACGTTCTCGCGTCGAGTCAGCTTGCGATAGACATAGGGTCCCTTCTCTTGGAACGCAGGTGCGGCGCCATTGGTGACGACGTCCTCTGTGTTGGTGCAGGTGAGAGTATAGAAGTAAGTGTAGACGGGAGTCGAGTCTTTGTCTTCGGGGTCAACGAACGTGCGGTAGATCGCATCGTTGTTGTCCTTTGTCTTCTGGGTCAGGATCGTAGCTTCCAACACACCCTTCTCAAGCTTCTTGTTAATAAACGTAGGCAGCGTGCCTGCGAGGATCAGGAGCACGAAACCAACTACGAACGCGATGGAGGCACTGACGGCCTTTGTTCGAGGCGCTGGCGAGACGAGCAAATAAGAGAGCCGCAAGGGGGTTAGGAGTAGCAGGATTAGGATGAGCATGGGCTTGTTCAACGCAATATATTGTCTTCCGGTGTCACGGCAGCACGCTAGGTCGAACATATCTTCCGAAGATATTAATGCGCAATTTCTTTTGGTGCGCTGGTTCGTGTGACTGCAGCTGCACGCCAGCCTGGGTCATGCGAAAACCGTCTAAAACCGGTCCGAGTCTCCAGAATGCCTCCACGTCCACCCGCTCTGCACAACATGCACTTCAGTGTAGGTCTAAGACGCTTTGCACGGACGAAACTCCTTGGGTCAGATATGTCAGCCTAGTGCGTGCGTGGGGTTTGGAGATCTGATAGCACAATAACCGGGTGATTCTCAAGTTATTCCAGCCTTTACATTCTAAACCGAGCTACGTACTGCACCGCATTAGGGCGTTTTTCAATTCGAATATCACTTTCGTGAGATTTCAGATCTTCCTCTGTTTTGGCCGCATCCGGTTAAAAGGTGTCCATCGCCACTTCACAGGCCCCCTCATTGAATTCAAACTTCCGGGCCAGGACGGATACACAACAGTAACCGACACTTGGCAGAATATTCCATGCGTCATTTCGCCAGGAGAGAATTGTGTGCACGCTTGGGTTTTACGCTTTAGTACGTGTGACGCTCCTTGCTTGCCATACGTGGGCTCTTGGTCATCACACCCCTCTTGTATACCCCAAAATCGCTCGGATTTCGTCACGGTAGGAAATTTGAAGTCCTTGGGCAATACGTATGTGTGTGTTCGCAAAACTTGTGTGGTGTTGTTCATTTATGTGCATCATCATGCGATTTCTCACTCTTAAACAACCCTCGGCATCCTCTTGTGTAGACTCACGGTCCTCTGGGGTGCCTCTAAAACGGCGCTGAAACCCGGACTGAGAACAGGACCTTTGTCGATTCAGGGCGAAAGCAGCGGCGTGCGGTGAATTAAGTGTCGGTTTATCGCACTGAATTTCACCACGTGGTCGCGGCGAGCTTGCTGATTCGATACCTTTCTCCCAAGCTCGAGTAAACCTCGTCATTAAACGCTGCAACCAATCATGTCGGTTTCCTCCGAGTCCAAGAACAACACCATCAGCCAGGTCAAGCCGCGGTCAGGGGCACTCCACCGCTCTATGGTGACCGGAGATGCCACGTCCAACATGCGCACACAGCATGTGTACACCCGCGGGTCACACAGGACCAAGCGAACGCTTGATCCCCGTGCACACGGTGGGGACTTTGGAAGCGAGCGAGACGACCTCCCGCTCCCACTGGAGTACATGGACGAGGGCCCCACCTACCAGGAGTTTGTGCCCGTCGAGCCTAAGGTTGACCCCTCCAAGCTCCCCAACTGGATGGAGATGGCCGCCGCCAACAGTAGCGGGCTGATGAACATGTTAAGCTTGGCGGGCCTGCAAGGTGCGAACATCTTGAGCTCCCTGACAGGCGTTCAGCCCCCTACCATGCATCCACCACGCAAACGCTTGGATGAGGCCACTTTGAACAAGATTCACTCAATCAAACTCGAGGAGACGCCCACCATGACGCATCTTTACATCCCCTCCCATATTGCCTCCCCTAAGGAGGAAGAGGCCATTCTAAAGCGCAATGAGGCATATCGTGCGCTGCTCGAACGAAGAAAGGAGAAGGATAAGTACTCCTCTCGCTTCGCCCAGACGCTTACTGTGTCTCAGCGTTCGCGTCAGACGCAAACACCGATTATCCAGATGCAGTCGGTCGGTACGCAAGCCACGACCTGGAGTCTCTACGATGAACTTGAAGGCGATCCGAATGCCGGTTCCGATCCCAACCAACAAAGGAATCGAGCCAACGTAAAGCCCATGGTTGGCAGTGGACGCATCGGATCGGCGGACACACGTTCGACAGCGACAACGAATCTCTTGACGTCGACCACAGCGGCGACAACCACAGCGACTACAACACTCGTACCAGGAGGTAAAGTAGGCGACGATTTCCGAGGCGTGGCACCGGCCGGCAGTGACCGTGTCAGAAGTCAGATCCTCGGCTTGGTTCCTGCATATCTGCGTGTCATCTCGCTGCCATCCTTTGCTCAAGCACTTCGAGTCATGGAGGCAGCTGTTGTTCAGACTTTCAATTACCCCCAGCAGCTCTTGTACCGATCGCTAATTTCGCAGACCGATCTGGCAAAGCTAAGCACAACGGCCACCGGAGACGCTGGTACCGAGGGTGAAGCGGGAGCCGGATCGGCTGCGATTGGATCAAACACTGCTGGCGCAGGACATTCCTCAACTCTCACAGGCGGCAGCGGAGCTACCACCTCAACCATTGGAGCTGGTCTAAATGTCGCTCGTAATCCCACACGACGCACTCGTGAGGGTAAGGACAAGGGGCGTTCTGGAGGCTCCGCTGTGAACATGACGACTGGTTCCGGCGCGACGCCTACAACCAGCACCAACCCTAACGATCGACAAATCAGGCTTCTGTGGAACTTGGCACCACCCTGCACGTTCAGCAGCATGACGCCACAGTCCGCGACTTCCTTGTCCAGCAGTGGACCCAACCCCAACAACTTTACCATTCCTGTTGGCCTTCAGGTCACTTGCGTTGCATGGAACCAACAGGTGCCTGACCTGCTTGCGATTGGCTACGGTTCTTCCACATATGGCCAACAGAGCACTGGTGCAATCTGCTTCTGGAGTCTATCAAATCCTACGCACCCGCTTCGTATTTATGTCACACGACGTGGTGTTACTGCGTTGGAGTTCTCCCCCAATGCGTACACTGCGCCAGGCGGTATCTTCCACATGCAGGCGCTCGCATTTACCGCTGCCGAGGAGCAGCGCAAGCGTATCGAGGGTGCTGGAACGAATCCGGGTGTAGAGGCGTCTGCCGAGCAGATGATCAACGCCGCAACTCGAGCAGCGGCTGCAGAGGTCGCAGCGTGCGGTATCAACCTTGAGTTGGGCCACCTCTTGGCAGCTGGTTTCTCAGATGGTTCGGTTGCAGTCTACGACGTGCGCGAACCACATGGTCGACCAGCAATGCAGAGTGTGCATCCCAACTCACATCGAGAGTCCGTTTGGAGTGTTCGTTGGACATCTGCTGCGGGTACTCGTCGCGAGCCACAACTCGTGACTATCTCCTCTGATGGCAGCGTGCGCTTGTGGCAAGTTGAACGCAACTTCTCATCTCATGAGGTCATTGAGTTGAAGCGGGTAAGTGTTAATTCGAAGGGTATGCCGGGAGGGTCGGCGCCTAGCGCGGGACAAAGCGGGCAGGCTGGTGATGCAAGTGCGTCGGCTGCGGCGGCGAATGCAGTCACTGTGAATGCAGCAACTTCTTCGCGTGTTGCTGTTGGTTTGTGTTTGGACGTGCCCTTGGATGATCCTACTCAATACTACGTCGGTACTGAGTCAGGCTTGATTCATCGTTGCTCGGTCAGCTATAACGAGCAGGTTTTGGACAACTACACTGCTCACACGGGTCCAGTGTATCAGATTCGCTGCTCTCCCTTCATTCCAAGTTACTTCTTGTCCTGCTCAGCCGATTGGACGTGCCAACTATGGCACCAAAAGTCGAATGCACCTATTATCACATTCTTCCTGCCCCAGCCTGACTCTATGCTCGACGTGCAGTGGTCTCCCACCAATTCGTGCGTTTTCCTCTCATTACACCGCCAGGGTCATTTGGATATTTGGGACTTGTCCTATTCAGCAGTCGAGCCCGCCGTGCGTTACACCATCCACTCGCCAAATAATTCCAGCCAGTCTCAGGCTCCGAACACTGCGTCTGGCAGCGGTGCTACATCGAGCGTGTTGTCGAGTTTGATCTCGACCACTACGAGTGTGAACCAAGGTGCAGCAGGCTCATCGCAGTCATCATCCCAGTCCAGCCAAGCTCAGTCAAGAGTACCCACCTGTGCATCGTTTGCACCAAACGCATCCGTCATCGTGGTCGGCTGCAGCGATGGTAGCGCCATGCTACTTCATGTATCAGGCGTCGATCTGTCATTCGAGCGTGTCCTCAATAAGGCGGCTGAGCAGGGTCGCTTGATGGAGAGCGTTGGCAAGCATAACGAACAGACAAGTCTAGCAAACTTGACATCGGGTTCGGCATCAGCCTCTAGCGCGAATCCAGCCGCGCCCGCTCCTGCTAGCTCAGGCTCGGGCGGTGGATCAATAAGTCTCGGGCTTGAGCCATTGTCTGTTGGGATCTGAACACTCATGGCAAGTGTGAACTAGTGACATGATGGACGAATAAAGTCAACATCGCATCGATATTACATAAGCTTAGCATTTTACATGGATTTTGTATGGGTTATGGTCGGGGCTTAAGCGGAAAAGCTTCTCAATTCTGTCCGAGGAGCGATACGAGTTGTTGTTACAATACATGGTGTGTATCTCCTTGATTCGGTGGGGATGAAAGTTTACTGCCGTTCTGATACAACACTTACTGCCTTCCCTCTGCACTTCGAATACCCTTGCTAGCTGCGGCGATAATCTCGGAGCTGTCGGCACCACCAACCGCAACGCCCTCGAGCATTCTAGCACCACCCATGCTGGCCAAGAACTGCTCGTCAGCCTCGGAGATAGGCTCGTTCATACGCTTCAGCGCAGTGAGGACATCCATAGCCTGGCGGTTGAACATGTCGCGCGAGATGATGTTGTTCTCTAGGTCGGCCTTGAGCTGAGCCAGCTTGCGTCGAAGCTCATTTGTGTTTCGTGTGGCGAAGAGTCGAATGACCTCTGGAGTGTTGAAAGCCTGTGAAATCGCAGCTTGGATAGCAAGTTGGGCAGCGCCAAACTCGTCGACTAACGTCAGGTTACCCGACACTGCACGGTCCAAGAACGCCTGGAACTCACGAAGCTGCGCCAGCGTCTCTGCCTTCTCCTGTTCGTACTCCTCGTCAGTGAATTCGTCGCGCAGCTCCTCGAGGTCCTCGAGCTGTGTAAGCAGGCGGTTCAGCTGATCGTTAATATTCGCTTTGAGCAGCAGAGTTTGATGGTCCGTCTGGATGTGACCGAGAATGCGCGCAGGGAAGAGCGACGAGGTAAGAGATTGCACTCTGAGTGATATTTTCGCGAAATATCAAAGGTTTTCCGAGGTGCATGCAGGGTAAACCAAAACAAACCGACTTGACCTTATACCAAGTTTAAGATATACAGTAAGATAACATACCATTCTTATACGATGCTCGAAATGGAATACCTGTTGAATGTAATCCGAGCTCGATTTTTTCCCCTTCTTGGTCGCCCACAGGACGTCGACGCACACCGTCAACACGACGTCCCCCGGCACCGGCACGCAGCCGAACGGCTCAGCGGCCAGCAGAGGTGCTGGTGCTGTAGCAGCTTAGGACACTCTCACGGATCCACAGCGGTGCAGTATCGGGAGCGCTACCCAATTCAAGGAGAATCAACCCAGTAGCACGCAGGCTTGGGTCGTTCTAAGTGTATTGCAAACTAGACGTAACAAATGCAACAAGTGCAAGTAGAGCTAACACTGTTGGGTGTAGGTGATTATCATACATAATGTGTGTGGTAATAGTGTGGGAGGGAAAGAGGTATGGCCTAAATTAATCTAACATCGTCGTCCTGGTTGAGTTGCACAAACGATGCGGGCTCGCTCGTGTTCACGAGTGCTGCGCTTTGTACGAGACACCGTAGCGTGCCAGTGCCTTTGGCTCGCCGTGGTGTGGCACGGTAGTCAACTCATCGCAGTAAGACGTGCTGCTCGCGGTTACCGAAGTCGAGGAGCAGTCGTCGGGTCTGGTTAATCTGCAGCCGGGTCATAGTCTCAGGCTGACACACGTCTGATCCCGACTTTGAGAGGATTTTCGCTCCACAGTGGTCTAATGAAGTTACTCCCGGACTGAGCATGCAATGGTGTATCCAGATGGAGCTGTCTAAGTGCCAGACGCACGCAAGTCCGTCAGTTTCGCATGGCCTCGGAAGAGGGAGATCAGGTCCGCTTCGAGGCTTGTGAGGGGAGACTTGCACCGCCACTTCAACCAAGGAGTCATATAGTTGTGCCAGCTTATCGGCGGTGCTTGAAGAGCTTCTGCGAGAGGCGCATCATGTGGAAAACGATGTTACGGCGCTCAACCTTGAATTGTTTCGACTACATGAGAGGGAGGAAAATCGTTGTTAAGGGGTGTTGTAAGTGAGTGCAGCACGTCAATAAAGGATGCATATCATGCTATTACGGGTTATTCATCGTGTCCGCCTATTAAACCCACGAAGCACCTCCAATGTGCGTGGCTACGTACCTCGTTCTTGGGAGGGAAGAGTGTGCAGAAGTGCAGTGCACGGAGTTGTGGCTAGATACAGGAGGTAAGCGGACGTGCGGGTGAGTGCATGCGTTGGGGGTACATAGTACTCGTCGTGCCGCACAGTTACAAGCCGAGTTTCATGCGTTAGCGCAGTCAGAGGTGACACTTACCGCACAGGCGACGTTGCCAGTTCCGCTCTTGACGGTCGCAAGGCAATTAATGTATTCGTTGGCCTCCTTGACACAGTATTCTGGGTCAAATTTCTGACCCATAATACTTGCGATTGACTCACGATTCACTAAAAGTGCAATACCTTTGCGTCCCATCGCGATATTCTATCGATTTACAATTTCGATTTCGATCTCGCACTGGTTTCATTTCTGTATTGGTAAGCCGACGCGGCTCGGCTTGTGGTGCTGAGAAACTACGCCAACCGGTGGTAATACCGCAGATATACTACTAGCGACCCTAACTGCCCGCCGGCATCAACCTCCTTGTGGCCATCGAGGACCCCATGCACTTTCATGCTGGGCAGTCACAATACCACCCCCCGAACATACGCGGCGTTCCCTAGCCGCCCCACACGCGTGACGTGCATTGATCCAGAATACGATGTATGGGAACTCCGTGCGGGTCTCACCGACATCCAACCCATCCACTTTGCAAACGAGCTCGGCATTCCTAAACCGGGTGCCAGATCTCAGCCTGCTGTTCGAACTGGTAGCAATATCGTGGTGTCTCGCCGCCCTGCCATAAATGACGGCGCAGAGATGTATGGTGACAGTGGGACGTCTAGCCCCGAAAGTGACAAAGGCCGAGCCCGACCCTATGCGACAGTAGGGATCGTCTCGAAGGTTGGGGAGCCTCGCTCGAGGCTCGAATCAAGTCCTGCTACTCTTGCCGAGCCCATGCCAGGTAATGCCGTCTCAGGATTGAGCCGACCCTGCATTAAGGATACTACGTCCGCAGAGGTCAAGTCTGGCCCATTGGCTCGCGAGAAACTCGCGAAAAGCATATTACAACCAGCTCGAGTTACAGCCAGGATCGCCCTTGGAGAGGGCTTGCTTGAATCGGACCGCACTCAAGCATCGCGCGACTTGTTTGATGGACCGGGAGCTACACAGCCCCTGCCAGTCAAACGAGTGAAGAGTGACAGCGTTAGGACATCTCCCATCTCTCCTCGAGCAAAGGAATCGCCCCAGTCTTTACCTCAACAAGGAACACAGCGAAGGGTATCGAATGAGCAATATCCGGCTGGAGTCCGACTGCAGCCGAGCTCGAGTCGAGTGTTGCTTAGTGGGCGCTCTGATCTCAAACCCGAAGTCAGAGCGATTCAGTCGCAGATTGGACAGAGCACCTCTCAGATTCCTCAAGGATTAGGGACCCCATCTCCAAATGCAATCTCAAATGCTTCAAGCTCAGCAAGCTCAGCAAGGAAACCTTCAGCAGCGTCAAATGAAGAAGAAGACCTTCTTCAACAGATCCTGAGCGGTCTCTAATGTACACATGTCCACCCTGTGGATCATCTGCCATGTTAATTGTTCGATGATGTATATAGACAACAGCAGCTTTCTTTCCTTTATGATGCTCTAATACAAGAAGGCACACTTTCCACTTGTACATCCTTTCGCTTGAGTGATGCCATAGTCACTAGCAAGTGCATGTATTCCACAGCGAGATATATACACCGCAAGCCACGAGCAATGCATATTACTGCAAGATCTGCTGTTGGACCGATTCAAGGGAGTAAGGAATATAGTACTTGCCAGTTCCTCTGTGGAACGACACTAAACCTTGTTCTTCAAGTTCACGAACCAATTTCTTGAAGCCCTCATCGCTCGCAATCAACATGTCGTCCCAAGCCGCTTCAAGCCACTCGTTCACTGTCATACCTTCGTTGCCGGATGGCATTTTTACGTCACCAGATGTGCTGCCCTTGCGCCGACTGGACCGTGTACCACGTTTACCGCCGGCATCCATCTTGGTCTCCTCGGACTCTGCCTGCTGGAGGGTTTCCACCTGACGTGCAGCAAGCAGTGCCAGAAGTGCCTTGTGATTCCTGGTTAGGGATTCTAGCGTGTGACGCAAGGTCTCCTTGCGGTTCTCCATGACTGAAGAGTTGAGAAGGACAACTCCAGAGTCAGCACCCGCGAGCTCCTTCGCGTATGATTCAAACGTAGGTACGTGGTCAGAAATCCACTTGGGTGAGGGACGCACAAAGCTCATCTCACCACTTTCATTCGATTCGACGACAGGGCCTGCGCTTCGATTGAGTGCCAAGTCGTTCCAGATCAACCGGAACGCGTTATGATCGACACTTGCAACCAGGCGGATGCCTGGAATTTGGGAAAGACGTGAGATGATGTTAATATTCTGGGGTTTGCGCATCGCTGGACCGTCAATTGAGTGAATCACAATATATACAAAAGGTGGGATCTGAAGTGCAGCTGCAGCCTTACCAGCGGGACCGTCTTCAATATCGCCTGATGGGCATTGGATGGCCTTCGCAATGGCTGCATGAACCTGCGTCAGCTTGGAACGAATCGAAGCGAGGCGTTCAGCGCTTGCCTGGTCCACGAAGTTAGCATTCTCAATGACAATATCTTCAGTGGATTGAGGGGTGTTCAGTTTATCTGACACGTGAGTGCGCTTGACAAGAGCGTCCACCACGGTTTTGACACCCACACTGACTTCTTTTTCGGCATCCATATGATCATCATGCGACCCAGTTTCCTCGCCCTCTTGACTTTGGCAAACTCGCTTCGTCCTTCGACCACCCTTGGTTGGTGAGCTAGATGGAGATGCATTCGCGATGATGGTTTCCTCAGTCATGATGCTTGCTCCAGAAGAGGCCTTTGCGCGTCCTCTTCTCACACCAAGGCGGACAGGCATCACTTTCTCCTCTTGCGTCTCTTTCTGCTCTTGTTCAACAAGCGCAAGTGCACACTCTGCCCCTTCCTGCCGGACGGAATTCTTACTCTCTTCTGTTTTCGATAAGGCCTCGATGCGATTCATGACTTCAGCTTGGTAGCGCATCAGAACCGACAGTGCACTTGCAAAGAGGGGATCAGTGGTGTAGTACTCATCCAGCGATTGCGCATCGCTACTAGTCTGTTGCTTTCGTTGTTGTTGCGACTTCCGCGCGCTCATTCGTGTCGATCCTGCAGCGCGGGACTCAGTCTTCGGAACCTTCTGAAGACGTCGAGCGTGCGCTTCTAAGCTGTGCTCAATATAGCGCTGACCTGCGGCAGAAGCCTTGAGCACAACCTCGTCAAGCTCAGTTAGAATCTTTTTAAGATTGACCGCATTTCCATATCCATAAATCTGAACCACAGGGCCGTCCGATAAATGGGATTGGATGAAGTTCTGTAGTAGAGTCTGCTTTGAGCCCAAGCCATGCAGCATAAGATGAAATCCGTTTGCGAGACTAGCTCGCCAAGCCGCAAAGCGTAGGCGATACTGACCACGTAACGCTCGGGACGTCACACTGGTTTCAGAATTACGAGCTGTCTTCACATACGCAGCAAGGAAGTCATCATGTGAGGCAAGTTTAAGGTCTTGCATTCGCGCTTGATTCGAAACCTCGACTAGTGCTAGTGTGTCCGCCTCGAGGGATTCTTCCGTAACAGACTGCTGCTCACCTGATGCAGGAGTCTTGGCCTTGTTTCCGCCCTTGGTAGCCTTATTAGAGACAAATGCCTCGCGATTGAGAGCAACTCTGTGCTCAGTTGTGAGGCTGGGGACTTCGGGTGGACCTTTCGGCGCGATCCCTGGACCGCTGACAATCGTCGTAGTAAAGGCCGACGTTGCTCCCTCATCACTTTCAATGCCTCCTGGCAGTAGACGAGACTTCTCAATCGTTCTTACACACTCAGTTGCATTTGAGGGTGGCGGAAAAAGCCGAACCGCGTCTCTAATTTCATTCGAGAGAGTCATCAGTACGGTCGCAGTTCCTGGCGTCTCGAGCGGCACGCCGTCCGGAGAGGCTTCGCTGGCCTGAGTACTCCCTAAACTATCCGTGGAAGAGAAGGACTGCGCACTAATGGGCGAAACCAAGGATGATGCCTCCATGCTTTGCGAATCAGTAGCTGCTGAACGACGGTTTGTACGTGTATCAGCGCTTGTCTTGATTGTACTCGACGAAGTACTCATTTGGTTGTAATCTGGGGAGCTTGAGGGAGGAATCGCTACAACGCCAGCATCAAAGCCGTCCGCGATATCACGAAAGAGCACGGCAATAGCCTTGGGATCCAATAGGCTGCCAGAGGCAGCAGCTGAGTTTCCACCGCTCGTCGTGAGATGGGCGTTGACATTAGCTGCAATGACAGCGTCAATAGCATTGGATGTCGCGGCTGCCGAGCTTGGCAGCAACTGGCTCAGTGAAGACGACGCTGCCGCATTTCCTCCAAGATTTGCTGAGTTCAGCTTGACTCCTCCGAAACTGAATGCGTCGGCTCCATCGTCCTCGTCGGCTTCGACATTCTCTATGTCACTCTCGGCATCTATGTCGAAAATGCTCTTGTGCTGGCCAGATGCTTGACGGACCAAGGATTGAGACTGCGCATCTTGCTCTTGCTGCTGCTTTTGTGCTCGTAGTAAAACCAGCCCAGCGGCGTCGCGGGCTCGAGGGGGATGGTCCTCATCTTCGTCCTCATCCTTACTCTGGCCCGTCTGATTTTCTTGCGAAAGACTGAGGAAAGGAGATCCAATTGGACCAGTTGGCTTCCGACGAGACCGTACACCCCCTGCTGATCCTGGTGTAGTGGGCACTGACGCAGCTGTGATTGTACTCCCGGCAGCTGCTGGTGTTCCCGTGACGCCCACCTGTCCAGTCTTTAGCGGAGAGAGGTAGGCTCGATTATGTACTGCACCTGCAGGTGGCCGAGCAGGGCTTCCCTGACTGAGCTGGGATGTCTGACCTGGTGGCTGCTGCTCGCGCCGTTGCTGCAAAATGTGACTATGCTGCTGGAGCAGTGCTAGCGTCGATGCGTTCTCTGTGGGAGCACTTGGTGCTCGGTTCTCAGCATTGGAATTCGTCCGACCCAGCGTATTAATCGGAACGGCTGAGACATAAACGCCAGGTGGATCTGCGGTTGAGTCGTTCTGACGTTTAGGTGGCATGTTCCCAGATGCCTAGATCGAGTCAGTACGCGTGGGGGTTATACATTACAAAAGTGAAGATTTTGCCGTGAGGAGTTCTGGGTGATCGCTATCGTGATATCACTAGTGCATGAGTTAGCACATAAAGGCATCCACGCATGCAGACTGTCCCGAATCTACTGTTGCGTCCTTTTTACAAGACACTTTGGCTACAGTGCCCTGCAGGGACCAACCACTCAGCCACAACCACGACCCGTTGGATCTCCCAAACTCCGAAGCTTTGACGTGGAATCTCGTCGAGGATCGGGATCTGATGCACCATCCACCGTTAGCATACAGCCACCTCAGTCGTCCTCTACTTGTTGTTATCGGGTGTCTACCGCAGGTCTGCCTGTGAGCTCCTCTACAGAGTGTAACGCTGGGGCAGCAATCACTGGCACAGGTCTTTTCTCAGTGGAACCTGTTCAAGGCCACGGTTCCCACACCAGTATAATGCACAATCAGACTGTTAAGGCTGATGGGAGTGCAGTCCCAGGGTGATCATGTCTCATCGTTACCTCCAGTCGGACGATGCGCTGGAGCTGGTCTAGATCCAGGAGTGCCATCGGTTGCATCTAATTTTTTGCTGCCCGTAAGATTCTCGTCCTGGTGTTAAACAAACAACACAAAGGAAAACAACACATAGGTGGCGTTGGAACACAGCTCGTGACTGGATAATATACGAGGAAGAGCTGTGATATCCCGCCAGGTCACCACGCACGTGAGCCATTGGCCTGCTCGAGGCGCTTCATTGAGAAATCCCACGCGTTGCACTCAAATCGAATCTCGAGCGCACGAAGGCGTATATCCCGCGCGAATAGCCCAACATGTCGGTACGTATTTTAGCTGCTGATCAGTGGAATTAATTTATATTGCTGGTAGATCCGGTTCTAACCTGCTTGATTTCCGCTTGGCCCCACTCTAGCGCGGCAAATTCACGTACGACTGGAATGAATCGGACGATGAGTTTGACGATGACGACTTGATGTCGTCGATTCCGACCAAGCCAGCGACAGGCAGCACTGCTTTAGCGCGCGGCAGCACACAGCCTGGTGCTCGGGCCGTTCCTGATGATGACTCTTCCGATTTTGGCACGAGCGATTCGGATTTGGACGACTCCGAACCTGAATTCGGCAAGCTCAGCGGGAAGACTCAACAACAGTCAAAGCAAGCGAGTACTGATCCTGCAAGGCCAGGTACAAGTACTTATAGGCCTGCCGGAGTGCCTTCTGCGTATGGCCGGGCCAGTGATGATGAAAGCGAAGAGACCGATGACCAGAGCAGCAGCGAACAAGGCAGCGATACGAGGGATTCCGACTCTGAGACAACGGAGACTGGGGACGAGAGCACAGACAATAGTGATGCCACGACTTCAGAGACCCAGACGTCGTCGAGCGAGGCTCGATCCGGCTCTGACGCTTCAGATACTGATACATCCCTACTCTCTCTTGACTCTGACACCGACTCGGGATCGTCAGGTTCCGACAGCAGACGACGGGACCTACGCCACGAGGCACGCGCGAGGGGCCGAAACGTCGGAACAGGACGCGGCGCTGCAGAGCTTCTGGCGAGTGCAATGTCTGCAGCAAGGGAAGAGGAAGGGCCTAGCAAACTAGAAGATGCTTTCATTAACGCGTATGACTGGAATCAGTTCGTTCGCGAGGGGCAACACATTTATGAGGCATGCGATGTTGGCCTCAGGCGTGGGCGTCAGAATAAGACCGGTTCGATCAGTCAGGCTCCTGCAAGTCTCACTCTGTCAAAGCGACCAACGCCCGGTACACAGTCTGACAGTGAGCTTGAGGATTCGGATGACTCTGAGGCAGGACGAAGCCGACTAGGTGAAGAAGATTTCCCACCGGACTTCAACGAGGATGATCCAGATTCCTTCCAATATCCTGTGGGAGCAGATCCAGCGTCAAACACCGCAGTTACAACGGCTACGAAGTTGATTATTGCTGCGGTCCGTCACTCCACTCAGGCATATGCAAAGAAAATCCAAACGCTTGGTACTCGTGATAATCCATATGATAGCGCGGGTAGCGCGGCTGCTGGTTTGAAGAAGGATTCAGCATCGATTGCAAAGCTCCGCCGCGCTGCTGCGGGTCTTTTGGCAGGAGGAGCCATCGAAACGGTCAAGGCTGAGGCAAACCCAACAAAGTGGGTCGACCCTGGCAACTTTGAATCCGCGATGCTGCTCCGATCCCAATTCCAAGCCCAGCTGTTAGGTCTTGACGAACGAAGCGAAGGTGATGAAGAACTTGACAATGACGACGACGAAGAGGACGACGATGATGACGATGACGACGATGATGATCTAGATGATGAGGAAGGCGAAGATGATGATGACGAAGACGATGATGACGACGACTCAACTGCTGACGACGATGACGACTATTCGGATGAGGACGACGATCAGTTTGTTGATGACGATGACGAGTTGACTCTGGGCTCGGAGACTGAGCAGGGAGAAGCTGACAATCGTGGCGATGAAAAACACAGCCGACGTAGACGACGAAAGAGTGCTAGCGGAGAACATCGAGCTGGTGCGAAAAGTGCTAGAGGTCGCAAGCATGGAAAGCCACGAGGATTGGTAGCCTTTGCAAAGCTCTTGCAGCATCGTTTCATGCTCCGGAAAGATCCATTAGGCATCATGTCGCCGAACTCCCCACCGATCTCAAGATTATGCGAGGCCGCTTCGAATGCTGTGACGATTGTCCAGCAGATCCGAAACGCAAAGCTAACAAAATATTCCGACTTCACGGCTACCCATACCTCGGCGAATCAGCAGTCGAGTCAGAACCAATCCTTGATACCTCAGCCCTCCAAGCTCAAACCCATTCGCATTTCGCCGGTTGCAAACTATGACCAAGACATGGCAGCCGCAAAGCAATTGCTTTCAAAGCGTCGCATCATGCACGACCGGGCTTCGGTGCCTCAACGAGTAGTCAAGTCCATTCGACATATTGATGCTTTCTCTATCCACTCCGAGCATTTCTCGCCGTCGCGCTACCTTGCGCATGTACATGCGAACACACCACTCGAGGACCTGAAGAGGGGGCTCCGCAACCTGCGCGACTCAGCCTCAGCCCGCGCGTTGAGTATTAAGCGGCTCGTGTACGAAAACTTTTCGCGCTATGTTCTATGCTCAAGCACGCTAGATAAGCTTGCCGACATTCTGCCGAAAAGCGAGGTCGAACTCGACCAGCTTAACGCCAGCCTTGGACTCGATGCTCTGACACGGCAGCTCGGCCAGGCAGGGGAGAAATTGCTCGTCAGCAGAACGGCCACAACCGAAAACGACAACGCACCTCGCATTGATAAAGCCGTAGTCAATACGCTGGAGCTCATCAAAGTTCTCCAAGATAAAATGGAGGCGTTCTACGCGGGCCTGCTACAGCGCGAACGTGCGGTTGCACGTATTCGCCAGGTTTTGGCTCTCATCCGAGGTCCACTCAGGCCACTCATTGCGACTCAAAGTGCACTTGTGGCTGCAGCTGCTGCAGGTAACAATACCCTGTTTGCAAGTACATACCGAGTAGCGCTTGCGCTCCAGGTCCATTCGCGAACGCTTGTCTCCCGAGTGCCTCGGCTCATCATTTCCTCCATGAGAATGCTTACAGATCTCATGCGGCGCGATATTGTCAGCTTGTTCAGGCATCACGATCGTCCTTTGTTGCCCGGCCGCCGAACCGCGGGTTCCATGATCCCAGGACCGAATCCTTGGACCGTCGGATCATCGTCCGGCTCGTTTGGTGTCGAAACCGATTCCAAACTCGGTGCAGGATGGCGGGGTAGAGATGGAGGCCGTCCCTTTGGTACGGGCCTTGGAGACTCGGATGGATCCACAGATACATTCTCCGTAAGTGGGGACTTTATTGCAGTTGGTCCAGGTGCAATTGTACCCAAAAAACACGCCTTTTTGCTGGGTTTATTGTTAGAACTCGATGCGAAGGACCCATGTGGCTTCTATTTGAGCTACCGATGCGCACAGGTAGCAGAAGCAATTTCTCAAGTTTTGCTTGACTTCCACACCGATACCGGTGCACCCATCGATCCACGACTCCTCTTCACAATGCAGTTGGACAGATCCAGAGATGCCATCGAGGCGGACCTCCGCTCGAAGCTAGGTCTTGCAGCGGCGTTGGACGCCAACGCCCAATTGACGCCAAATACAGGCCTGGGCGAAGGTGTGCCGGACTCATCGCAGGCAGCTGCCTTCGCTATGGAAAGGCCTGAAAAGCGTTCGAAGCGCAAGAAGCGTGGAGCAATGGCAGGTACTCAGCAGAACGAAACAATGTCCGGGCCAACTCGCCAAGCTTCAATCTTGAATGGCTTGATGGGTAATTCCCAAAAGCTTGCAAATCACCACAATCTTCTTGACGTTACCTCTGGAGATGTTTCTATCGAGCCCGAGAGCCTCTACGCTACCCAACAGGTAGGCCCAGCGACTTCGATTCCACTCAATGCCATTTCTGCGTGGGCTTCAAGGCCAAGCCATATTATGACTCGTTCGAAATCTCGATCCTTACACGGTAGCGAAGCTGGAGACATGTGCGTTTATTGCGCGCTGTCCCGAGGCAACATACCTTCGGGCCGTGGCACACCAGCATCGCCCGTCCAGGCGCGCCAAACGCGCACGCGAGGTCAGAGTCGAGGCAAGTCGGCTCATGGAAGTCACTGGGGTCGGGTGGGGCTTCGAGGCCTGCCCGAGCCGAAATATTCACGCTTCGTTTCGCATAACAACCTAAGCGCTGAAGAGGAGCTTTATCACGAGCTTCTCAGTCGTGCCAAGGATGAAGAGTCGCGTCAGACTATCAAGTTCTGGGACCCCAAGGTCCGCTCAATGTCTTTCGTAGACAGACAAGCGTACCTAAGCAAGGGGGATGAGATTTATGCAACTATTCAGCGTGCTGCCGCAGTGATTACATCCGCAGGTTCGAGAGATTCAGCCGTGGCGGAAGCAGCAGTTAGCCTAGACGTTCTTCCAATGGGAACTTCGTCGCATCATGCGCTTGTTGGCCACGGTGTCTTACCAGTCAGCTTAATTAAGAGCAGACCTCGACACTCCCGCTTGAAGGGAGCTGGAGGTAAAGACGGAAGAGGAGCTGCGGTGGCGGCAGCCGCTGCAGCAGCGGCTATGTCAATGAAGGCTCGGGCACCAATGCAAGGTGCAAGTCGTTCTGCCCTGTCTCAATCGAAGGCCTCCTTAGGACCCAATCCAGACGCTAGCACAGCGCGCATTAACGATGAACGACAGCAGTGGATTAGACGCCAGTTACGTTACCGGGACTCCGCGCTCCGCTATTGGGCTGCCTACCTTCCGTACTGCGCTACAGGTAGCGGCTATGACGACATGGGCGTGTCAATCGAACTCAGGCATGAGGCATTGGTAGCCGTGCATGGCCAGCGTCTTGCTATGCTCGCACGAGTGGAGTTCGTCGACTTAATCTGCTTGGCAAGCAGTGTCATCGGGGGACAGCTTGCGGAAGTTGCCCTCGAAACCGTTGCGGCTGCGGGTGTTTCGGCCGCTACTAGCGCAATTGCAAACCATCTCACAGGTGGGCCACAGTCGAGTGTCGACACAACTCGTTCAGAGGCAAAACCAGAGAAGGTTAACGAACAGGCAGACGCCGAGCAACGCGACCCTAGAGATGTTGAAGAGATTGTTACACTTGTGGAGCGTAACTCAGAGGCCGGTGCAGCCAATTCGAAAAAATCCTCGACGGCTGGGGATTTGTCGAAACGACCAACCGTTATCCGATGGCTCATTTCTCAACTGGGAGCGCGTCTGTCTGCCGCAATGCGTACCATGCTTCTGAGTCCAGCCTCTCGATACGCCTACATGCCACTTCGCCACGGATACTTTGATGGTGCCCTGCCGCCTGTTCCAAGTGCTGCTGTGGGAGGTAAAACCGCACAGGCTCCCTTACAAGGTTCGTACCGAACAGCGCTAAATTCCTTCGCGTATGCTCTGCAACAAGGTGCCGCAGACAATGTTCCACCACCTGATACAGGTAAGCATTACAACAAAGCCGTAGATGGAGCTGCTGTCGCACACGATGGCACCGTTGTCTTCGTTACGGACAACTCAAGCAACGACGTTCTGTCGTTGACGTCTGGCTCAGGTACACAGAATGCTTGTTCAATTCTGCAAGGACCAGCCTTGGTAATTACCGCAGTGGATCGTGCTGAAGGTGCGGAAGAAAGGCCTCGACAAGACAAAATACTTCTGGGAGATTTATGCCCACGCCATCGTCTGCACCACATCAAGCGGTATCTGAAGTTCCGTCATGCGCTCACGAAGGCATGGACCAAACGCAGTCGTGAACTTGCACGGTATGTCGCCGAACGACGCCGACGCCGACTCGAGGCGCTTCGACAACAGCGCCGTAGAGAGGCCGAAAGAGCAGGAATTGACGTTCCTTCATTGCGCGCACTCGTCACCTTAGCGAAAGTTGATCCGACGGCATGTGGTTTCGTTCACGTTCCCAGCAGTCATGCCGCTTTGACAGCTCAAATGTGTTTGATTGCAAGGGCGTTAGCACTTGCTGAAACGGCCCTACTCCCCACCCCGCCACGAAACGCCGCGGCGGCATTGAAGGAGTTAAAACGTACATACTTGACGAATGTTGCCGGTGTTGACCGTGCAGCATCAACAGTCGGTGCTTCGAACAGTACTGCCCTTCACCAACTTACACATATGCCTCAGATGCCTACAGGACGTGTCCTTGCCGCGGTTCCAGTTGCCAGTGCATCGTCACTCAACCTCCTCTCATTGAGTCCATTGCTTTCGGTATGCACGAGCTTTGGTATCTCAAGTGGAGTCCAACCCTCGTCCTTGCCAGGACAAAACTCAGCTTCTGGTGCTTCAACCGGGAAGCTCGGTACCGCAGATCGTCGAACATCTGTGGCAGGTGATGTAGCAGGGCAAGATCTTAGTGACGCGGTTGAAGTTGCACTAAGCCGTCGGTTAACCGAGCTTCGCAGGACAATTTGGGCACTGGAATCTTCATCCACGACGACTCAGCCATTTGCAAGTCCAACCACCTGTGGTGTGAGCAATCCAAGCATCCATGTGCCAGGCAAGAATGCCGACCCTAATCATATTGCTTTGTTCGCTGCCGCGAACGCCGCCGGAGCCATGGGTTCGGGGATTGCCGGTCCCGTCACACCAGCCACGTACAACACTCCACAGCTCTTGGCTGGTGCTGGTACTAAATATGCGGTCAGCTCGTTCCTTGCGCCGCTTTCGGTGCCTTCCGCAGCAGTGTATCCAATGGAGGCTCTCGCCGACGATCTTGCGCATTGGATTGTAGAACAAGTCGTCATCAACACCACAACCCAAATTGCTGCACTTCGCGAGCGCCTCGAGTGGGTTGTTCACAGTGATTTATCGACAGTATTGCTAGTTGCTACCCGCGTTCAAGCACTTATTGATGTTGCGCTTGAGGTACTTCGCCCAATTGTAGAGGTTTGCCCAGGCGCCCCCAAGTGGCTCGTTGAGGGTTTAGTAGCTGGTTTGAGTGAGTGGTTCAGCACATTTGCGGACGTCCTTCACGCCTATCTTGGACGTGTGATTACTCCTCGCTCTCCAGAGTTATCACTGGTTATCAACGGAGTTATTCAGGCCCAAGGAGGAAACGGATTCACGGGGGCTGGAGCCACGGCCAACGCTCACACCGATGAGTCCCTCGCTAATGTTGATGGTATGGAACCGATTGCTGGTGGAACCTCAGCCACATCTTCGTCGGCGTCTGCTATGCTCGATCCCACACGGAAGTTACTGCTCTTGCTGAGCACATCGATTCATACTTTGACGTATATAGTTCCGCTCGTCTGGGGCCGTGCTACCAAGATTCTCAGTACACCGCCACGCATCCAACAGCAGATAGATTTGTCGTACCAGCGTACAATTGGTCTGTTCCAGACTCTCAACTATATTATCCGAACACAAGTTGTGAAGACCCAATCTGCCGCGCTTGCCGCGATCATTACACCTGCCTTCACTCACCAGGCGAACCAATTTACATGTGCCCCAGTGCCAACTGCCGTACGACCATACATCTACGACGCTCTCCTGGCCCTCACCGCGTTCCAATCTGACTGTACAATCTGTGTCCCAAGTGAGACGGCAACCCTTTTACCCCTCGTTGTAGAGCAGCTCTTCGCGCATATCGATCAGCGAGTCTTCGCGATCGATGCACTCGGAAGGAACGCTGCTGACCAAATTCGACTGGAAGTGCTCTTCCTGGCCAATATTCTTCGCCACCAAGTCCCCATTCCGTCTCGAGTCAAGATCATGACGCTTGTGCAATACCTCCTACAACATGAGAAAGTACTACCTGCACCCAACATGCTAGCACAGTTTACTGCTAATATCCAGCCCTCTACTCAACAAGTGCCATCACCGACCGCATCGCCTTCTTCGTCGTCGATCTCTGTGCCACCATTCGTACTTCGTATGGCTTCAGTGGTTCGTGCTACTGGTTTACCCCCACTCCCGCCGGTTATTGGCAAACACTTTGCACCTGCCGTAATCCGTGCGGCGGCCGAGTCGATAGTAAGTGGTGCTGTGCCCTCCCCATTGAACCCACCGCTTGCTCCACCGCCAGGCGCCGCATATGATCAAATCCCGAATCAGGGGTCTGGCAATCACAGCCGTGCGCTCGAAGTGATTGCTTCGAGCGGAGCGGTAGGAATGGGAGCAGACTTGGTGCTCAAAACACTGGCAGGCGAACTCCAGAGTGATGGCGAATTGGGTGCCTTGAGCGGGGGCCAACTGAAATCACGACAGGATATCCTTGTGGAAGTGATTGCTAAGAAGGATCCAACTGAGCGTGTCATCAGGTCCCAACTGTCTGCAGAGGGCTTTGAGGATCTTCTGGCACAGGCTGTTAATTCTGCAATGCACTTCTATGCTACATTCTCATCCGTACCTCCTCCTAGCTTTGAGGATATGGAGATGCGCCACCGAGCACGAGTCATGCAGGCCTCCACAAGCGCCTCGTCGTCATCCTTCTCGACTAGTAGCATACGAAGCAGCGCACCCGCTCCTGTGGCCACAGAGCGCAAAGACGTTAATTTCGAGGCGGAGGCAACGCCTAGTGTCCGAGCAACGGGGAGTCGCCGCAGCTCGATTATCGGAAGCAGCGCAGCAATGGCTGCGGCAGTGGCGGCTGCTAAGACAAGCAAGCAAGCAAAGCCGGCAAAGCCAGAGGAGAGTGATTCGGCATTGTCTGATCTCAGTGATGATGAAAGCACCAGCAAACCCTCACGTCCTCCGAGCCAGCCCGGCTCCGCTGCGAATAGTGTGTCAGACGCTCGTATGGGCCGTAGGCGTGCCGCGCTTGCAGACATTTCCGTAGGCGATCAGCATCCTTTCCAGCCCCCACAAGGTGGAAAATCCAGCAAGCTTTCAGACGAGACTACGCATAGAGCGATGAAACCGAAACGCCTGGATTTGGACTCAGACGAGGACACCCAAGCGAAGCCGAAGTCGTCGCAGATCACCCGACCCGAGGCCGCAGCTCAGAACGCGCGTGCAAAGGGCATTGATGTGGCGTTAGTAGCGCAAGTGTTGAACCGAGCAGATCCCACACCGAAGTCTGCGACAGAGGTGGACTCAGAGAGCCACTCGAAGAAGGAAAGAAAGGAAAGAAAGGAAAGAAAGGAAAGAAAGGAAAGAAAGGAGAAGAGAGAGAAACGCGAAAAAGAGGACAGGCGCATAGGCACTCGTTTGGAGCACATCTCTGAAGGAGTTGAAGGTGAAAAGGAGCCCAGAAAACCTAAAGCGGCAAAGGAACCCAAGGAGCCAAAAGAACACAAACACTCGAAAGAGCCGAAGGAACCGAAACAACCTAAGGTACCCAAGGAGCCCAAAGAGCCCAAAGAGCCCAAGGAGCCTAAGGAGCCTAATGAGCCCAAGGAACCAAAGGTCCCTAAAGAGCCCAAACTTCCGAAGGAGTCGCGACGCCATCGTCGAGCAGGTGATGAATAAATAACTGTCACGGCACGGACATACATTTCCAAAGTATGTTTGATGCACTAGCTTTATTGTTATTAGGGCGCTCGTATTCAAATTGAACTCTGGACAATATGATGGGTGGCGTATGCTCGGATCCAGCCAGGGACCTCTTACGTCGTCTGCCATAGCAGAATAGCGATTTGTCCTACATAGAAAAAGCAGAAGTTTTTGCCCTCATATGCAAAGTCGGCCGCGAAGTTCCGTCCGGCGATGCAGTGCCAGGTCGGGTGATACTTCTGGTTGAAATGGGCGCTGTGGGTTGGTGTAAGTGTGTCGGATGTGGTGCAGGCCAAACATGTGAGCGAATGGCAGAAAACCGTTGAGCACCCAAAGCAATGCGTGCGAGGATGGCAGGACAAGTCGTCACTACATCAGCGAACGGACACTCAGTCACACGAATCGATGAGGGAGGAGAAGAGAGAGCACGTACCTAATGGCCCCTGCGATTTCACTCTCGACTTCATTTTTAACAGCTTGAAGAGCGACTTCGCAAGCCTCCTATATGTTGTGGGCACGTGTGGCGAATGAGAACGGGGATGCGCGCTGTCAGTGCATATATCTAGTCTTTCATCGGTCCAAGGGATGCTCATAGCACTATCTCGAATCAAGCCTGAAGACGAGTTTTCCTCTACACACTGACGGGCATCCTACGGCGTATCCACGGTAAGCGCGTCCGAAACGTACATTGATCATCTCCTCGCTCATGTCCGAGTCCTTGACAATTGTCGAGCGTCGGTCAGCCATGGCGAATCCTGGTAAACTCTGGGTTACAGGGTTAGCTTGTTGTGTTGGTCTCTTCGGTCACTAGCGTTTGGTTGTGATTTGCGTATGAGGGATGGGTTCCAGTCTGGGCTATGTGGGGTGAAAGCGGTGTAAAGATTCTATGACAGTTGTATAGTAGGTTCTATATCGAACTGCACCAATGTAACCCCCAGTTTCAACCCTTTTTAGTATCACCGGCAAATGTTACATTCTTCAACCGTTTCTCAGGATTTTGAATTTTCGAACCTGGCGGCGGCGGGGCGAGCTGGCTTTCGCGGGGCCTGGCGGGGCAACGCGACAAGTGCTGGGGCTGGCATTGCTGTCTCTCGCCCACCTGGTTACGCTGTCCCAACATGTGGATTATAATATCCATTATCGCCCACGAATTTCTCAACGGAGTCCAACAAAGTTTACTGTGACCAGTTTGGAACGCTAGGAATCGGACGATAGCTGCGGGTACTGAAGAGCCTCCTCAATCACAGGCACGAAAAGACAGAGTGAGCCCTGGTATAGCCCTCTGCAGACCGACGTGACACGGATCGTACCACACGGCGAATTACGAATCGAAACGATTCATTGAAGCTAGGAACGGCATGCGAGTTTGACCCTCACAACCCCTTGCCACAGTTGATAAGCACACGAATAGCAGTGAATCGCAAGTCTATACCTGCGTGGACGCCTTCTCCACTGCCCTTTCAAGAGTATCGTACGTCCTAACTCTATTCAACCCCGATCTCTGGTCCTGCCGGGAGTTGGAAACCCTATCCACCCGGACCAGGAACGTGAAACGTTGAGCGATTTTTTGGACTCGGGACAGCGACGTTTGCGTGAGGAAATGGCGCAATAGGGTTGTGCATAGAACATGAAAAGCATATGTTTTGGTATTAAATGCTTACATCTGCCTGTATGCCCGCTTTTTCCTGGAGTTTACCTCCGTTTTCATCTCCAAGATGCGCTTTTCCCGTAGTATCTTCGAGGCCGCACCGAGAGTCGTCTTGGGATACCCGCGATCCACGAGATCCGCACCACCTGGGAGGTCCGTAACACCATCTCGATACTCAAGCACCCTATCTAACCGTTCCTCTCCTCGTTTCACCCTTCGTCCCTCTAGCCGACCCCGCTCAACCCCGCGCCGAACAACAGCGGATTGGAGGATCCAGCAGGTCGTGCGTGTGTGATAGTGCGATATCGATCGCGTCCGTGGTACTTTGTAATCTAGCTTGTACAATTGCTTAGTGAGCAGATATCGGACTAAGTTAGTCCACCCACACTAACAACATGAGCTCGCGAAGACGCACCCGACGCCTGCAGCGAGACGACTCCGACTCTGAGTCCGAGGAACACGACGACTTCAACCGTGTCGACCGCCCGGAGGACGGCGTCCGAGATGACTTTGATGATGCTGATGCAGATGATGCAGATCGCTTATCTGCCTCCGAGATTGAGGCCGAGGAGGAGGGTGAGGACTTGCTCGATGAGAACATGCTTGCGGACTACAAACCGATTCCCGAACTCGATCGTTACGAAGACGAAGGCGTCGACGAAGAGGATGTCGAACCCATGTCGCATGCGGAGCGCCTGGCCGCTGAACGCGAAATGCGTCGACGTGATATGGAGGAGGCTAGACTTGCGGGTCGCATGCCCAGTGCACTTCAGTATGGTATTGCTGGGTTCGGAGCTGACGATGAGGAGGCCGAGCTAGAAGAAGCCGATCGACGCCGAAGACGAAGATTCGTTGCAGAGGGTGAGGACGGCGAGCTGATGGAGGGCGCTGATGGTGCAGATGCCATGCCCATGGCGGCCAATCTTAGTGAGTACATTGGTCCTCCTCGTGAGTACCTCGCCTTGCCCAGCACTTGCAACACAGTGAAGGTCACCTTCCGAAACTTCTTGACTTCGTTCCGCGTTGGTCAGAGTGTAGTCTACATCGATGCAATCAACCGCATGTGCGCTGAAAACGGACAGTCCCTGGAAGTCTCCTACTTGCACTTGACGAAGCACTCCCCTGTCCTAGCTGTGTGGGCTACCGACGAACCTGAGATCATGCTTCGCTTGTTCTCTGAAGTCGTGACAGAAATGGTGAAGGTGCTTTTCCCAGGCTACGAGCGTATTCACCCTGTGATCATTGCGCGCATCACGCACTTGCCAGTTATTGACTCGATTCGTGATCTGCGCCAGGTCCATCTTAACGGACTAGTTCGCGTAACTGGTGTTGCTGTTCGTCGCACCTCGGTTTTCCCACAACTCCAGATTGTCAAGTACAACTGTGCGCACTGCAATGAGTTGATTGGTCCTTTCTTCCAGACTGGGTCTCAGGCCGAGACCAAACCAAGTCGTTGCCCTGCATGCCAGCGCAGTGGACCCTTCACTGTGAACATGCGTGAGACCCTGTTCCAGAACTACCAGAAGATCACTCTTCAAGAGAGCCCAGGAACGGTTCCCGCCGGTCGCGTCCCTCGTCAAAAGGAGATTATTGTACTGCACGACTTGATTGACTCGTGCGCACCCGGTGAGGAAATCGAGGTCACTGGTATCTATAGGCATTCCTATGATCAGGGTCTCAACCGACAGAGTGGATTCCCGGTCTTCCAAACGTCGGTTCTCGCTAACCACATTGCCAAGCGAGATGAAGCCAACAACACATTCACACCCACAGATGATGATCTCCGCGATATCATTCGCCTGTCAAAGCAGCCGAACGTTGCACGCATGCTCATCAACTCAATTGCGCCTTCTATCTATGGCCACGACCACATCAAGACGTGCATCACTATGGCACTCTTCGGAGGCGTTGCCAAGGAATTCGAGAGTAAGCATCGCATTCGCGGTGACATCAACGTCCTGATGCTGGGTGACCCGGGCACAGCCAAGTCACAATTCTTGAAGTATGTTGAAAAAACCGCACAACGCGCCGTGTACACAACGGGTAAGGGTGCTTCAGCGGTCGGTTTGACAGCCTCCGTCCATCAGGATCCTGTCACTCGTGAGTGGACGCTCGAAGGTGGTGCTCTTGTCCTTGCCGATCAGGGTATTTGCCTGATCGATGAGTTCGACAAAATGAGCGATCAGGATCGAACATCTATTCACGAAGCCATGGAGCAGCAGAGCATTTCTGTTTCCAAGGCAGGTATTGTGTGCACACTTAAGGCCCGCTGTGGTGTGATCGCAGCGGCCAACCCAATCTCTGGTCGCTATGTAAACACGCTTTCCTTCCAGGAACAGGTGGATCTGACAGAGCCCATCCTGTCGCGTTTCGACTGTCTCTGCGTCGTTCGAGACGTAGTGGATCGTGCAACTGACGAAAAGTTAGCCAGCTTCGTTATTGACTCCCATATCAGCGCACACCCTGAGGCTGAGGACAACGGACAGCAGGGTGATGTGCTCGAGACCGCGGAGTGCAAGAGCCAGCAGCGCAAGGCACTCGAGCAGAAGGATCAAATTCCACAAGATCTGTTGCGAAAGTACATCGCCTACGCTCGCCAGTACTGCCACCCCAAGCTCACGGCCATCGATGGTGAGAAGATTGTCAAGCTTTACTCCGATCTCCGAAAGGAAGCGGAGGCAAGCGGTGGTATCAAGATCACATCTCGCCACGTTGAGAGTTTGATCCGCATGGCCGAAGCACATGCCAAGATGCACCTCCGAGATCATGTCAACGATGAAGATCTCAACGTGGCCATCAAGACCATGCTCGAGTCGTTTATCTCAACTCAGAAGCTTTCCGTGCGTAATGCTATGGAGCGTCAATTCCAGAAGTACATTAGTCATGGCCGTGACAAGTTTGAGCTCCTTCTGGATGTGCTCATGGACGAGCGCCGATCTGGTCTATTGCTGCGCCAGCTTACTCTTGGAGTCGACACGCGCACAGCGCGATCCACGCAGCTTGAGATTCGTGGTGAGGCCTTTCAACAACGCGCGGCTGCATTGGGTGTGTCGGACGTGTCGAGCTTCTACAAGTCCAAGCTATTCTCCGAGAATGGTTTCGTGTACGACTCAACGCGTAGGGTTATTGTGTGCCACTTCGACGAAACTGGTTAATCGGCTCACCACCCCTGGCGCTAGGCGAATGTGGCCCATAACCAAGTGTTCTGTATGTAACCCTGCACCTTTGTATGTACGTTGATCAGCAATTCGCTCGATTCCTTAGATAATTGGATTCACGCTCTATCCTTGTTTCTCACAATACACATTGACTCACTGAATTCCATAAACCCCTCCAGACAGTGCCCTCTCGCTGTTGATACTTACATCGGAACAAATCTAGCTTGCTCACGTCTGCTCGCGGTGCCCTTGGATCGGTCCTCAAAGAGATTCGAACTGGACTGAAAAGATTTTGGAGCCTGTGTCACATCTGCTGGATGTCCGCCCTGTGCGGAGCTGCTCGTGCGCGGTTGTGCTGTGCTCTTCGTTCATCGCGTAATCATTGTGACTCCTGAATTAACAATTTAGATTGATGCGGCACGTGGCGTATCTCGCACTTCTGTGCATCATCCTCTGCTCTTCCCTCTCTTGGCTTCCAGCTGAAGGGGCACCTAGCAAGGGTGAGAGGAGTGGACCCTTCCGGACACACAGTCTGGACACAGTGTTTGGTCCTAGGGCCGTCCATGGCATTGCGGGCACCGTTGATCAAGATGCTGAGCTCTTCTTTACCTATCTCAAGCGCTTCAATCGCTCCTACGAGTCACCAGTAAGTACTACGCATAGACCTGGATGAGCTAGGCGCGAACGAAAGGTCAATACGCAGTGGGGTATGCGACAAGAAGCCGTTCTAAGGAGTATCTCCGTGTAGGTTTCCTTTCCCTTGACAAGTGCGACTACATCCTGCCCCCTCCATGCTCTACACTCTAGGATGAATTTGCAAGGCGATTCGCTTACTTCAGAGAGGCATTGGTTCGAATCGATGAGAACAACGCAAATCAACTCTTGGCGGGCGGTGAACCCGTTTTCGGAATCACAAAGTTTAGTGATCGTTCTCCCGAGGAGCTGGCTCGACTTCGCATGAATCCTGAGACCGCAGAGAGGCTGGCTCACGCACATGAAGAGTTACGTCGCACAGTTCCCGTATATCAGTCTAAGCCTGGCGCACTTCCTAGTGATATTGATTGGAGAGAAAAGGGGGCCGTAGGTGCTGTGCGCAATCAGGGTCAGTGTGGCTCGTGCTGGGCATTCTCGACGGCTGAAACTGTAGAGAGCTTCTGGTACTTGGCTGGCCATAGCCCATTGGTCCCACTCTCGGTTCAGCAGATCGTGAGCTGCGATAGTGCTGATGACAACTGCCACGGAGGTTTCCCCTTATCTGGCTACAAGTACATCACCCAGGCTGGTGGTCTGATGTCGGAGCGAGACTATCCCTACGTTTCGGGCAAAGGTGATGTTCCACCTTGCAATTTCACCAAATCTGCAGTACGTCTGCTTTTTATGCTTGCATTAGATTGAGATCATCTCCACCTTAAGTGTTTCATCCAGCTAACGCGTATACTCAATCTTGCGGTTGTTTCTTTATTCTTACCTTCCATCTTTGTAGATTGTGGCACGCATTTCGGGTTCTTCGTGGGCAGCCACTGATGGCAACGAAGGCGACTTGATCAATGCTCTGGTGAACGAAGGCCCATTGAGTATTTGCATCGACGCGCATAATTGGGCTGACTATAAGAGTGGTGTACTGATGACCTGTGGTACTTGGATCGATCACTGCGTGCAACTCGTTGGTTACCGCAACAACACAAGCTCCTTCCAGGGCACCGGTAGGGTCGCGAATTCCACTGGCTACTACATTGTTCGCAACTCCTGGGACAGTACGTCGCTATCTTCTATAATCTGGTTCACTAACCTGCACCTAGCCTCGTAATTCCGACTCAGACGAATGTGCATGCAGCTTTGACTCGACTCTCATTCTCAACACATTCCTATTCTCCACCACTAAATCTAGCTGACTGGGGTGATAAGGGCTATATTTACCTGGCCATGAATAAGAATCTTTGTGGCATCGCAGACAGAGCAACGTACGTTCGTGTGTAGAGTGACCTGATGGATGACCCGGCGAAGATCAGCCACCCTCTTTGTATGCGCAGTCAGAACGAAAAGGAACGCATAAGCGTTCCTGAAAATAAAAAACTACTGTTGCTCGGGACTGTATTGTGGGGGCTGCTAAGGCATGTCTTGTCTATGATTGGAATGCAATGCTTGGCTATGATATCCAGGATAGTTAAAAATCACTCGATTCTTCGTCGCTAGTTATCAGCGTTGCCGCCGCAAGTCGTTTGGCATTTGCAATGGAATCAGGATCGAACTCGATGATCACTTCTACATCTTCGTCAGATGCGACCCTGTCATCGTCATCATCGGTGCTAAGTAGATCATCGTCATCAACGTCGTCATCGTCATCATCCTCGATCATGTGCTTGAACGCGTGTTCCAATGTTTTCGCCAGCGCGGCGCTAGAGCCAGCACCACGACGAGCGGAGCCCGCGCTCTTTGGCTTTGTTTGAGCAATCGGATATGCCATGATACCTTGCACATCTGCGGGAACTCCTCTTAATCCTTTACGCGCGGGTGGTGCTGCGACCTGGGACGCAGCCACAGCTGCGGCTTGAAGCGCCTTGCGCATCGAAGCTGAGGTGCTAGGGAGGGTGCTGACAACGGGTGCCTTGGCCACCCCCTCAGCGGCACGTGCCGCCTGGACGAGCGCACGCGTCATCGCACCAGGGTCGCGAGTCGGAAGCGAACGAACAACCGGGCCAGAACGGTCGTCTTCGGACTCGTTAGCCTCCGACGTTTCCTCCGACTCGCCGGGATACTCCTCAACATATTGTGGCGCTACGGACCTCGAAGCGGATGCAACAGCAGCTGCTTCAGCAGCCTTCAAGGCCTTAGTCATGGCGGCTCTGCTCTTGGGTAGCGACCGCACAGGCGCTGCAGCCTTTTCCCGTTCAGCGACGCGTTCGGCGGCTTTTGTTGCCGCCTTAAGTGCCTTGGACATAGATTCCCTTGACGTTGGAAGACTCGTAACAATGGCGTGCTCAGCAACCTCTTCAGCGGCAACAGTAGCAGCATCTAAGGCTCTCTGAAGTGCAGCCTTGTTCGAAACAGGAAGGGTTCTAAATTGCTTTGTGACAACCTTTTCGGCAGCGGCTGCTGCAGCCGAAATAGCCTTCTCAAAGGTGGATTTTGTCTTGGGAAGTACTTTCAAATTATCCACAACAACCCGGGATGCGGCCGCTGCTGCTGCCTCAAGTGCCTTACGAAGCGAGGCTTGAGTTTTAGGAATCTTCACAGCCTGTGAGCGCTCGATGACATTCGCTGCCGCAGATACAGCAGCGTTCAAAGCCTTGTAGATAGAATCCTGGGTGAACGCTGTCTGCGCGTGCTCAAGCTGTCTTTGAGCTGCGACATCCTCGGCGACAGCTGCTGCAGCTTGCGTCGCACGCTTCAGCGCTTTGCGAACTGACGTCTCAGCAGTTGGTAGCGTGCGTACCGCTGGGGGATCGTCCTGTGTAGCGACGCGCATCGCAGCCTCGGCGGCACGCTGAAGGGCGCGAGATACGACGTGACCGACCCACTGTGAGTCCGTCTTGACTTCACTGGTATCGGGAGTTTCCTTCAATCCCAACGCCGACCTGTCTATAAGCATGGCATTGCCTTCCTGTGCATCCTGTGTTTGGACACGTTTGACAGTCCGTGACGTACCAGGAGAACTCCAGCGGCTACGCTTGCCAAACAGGTCCAAGGCAGCGAGTTCGTCACTTTCTTCAAGTTCAGCATCGGGATCGAAGTCGTTCAGCAGTGCATCAAGTGCGAGGGCCGCATCGACATCTGCGTCTTCATCTTCGTCCTCATCTTCGTCCTCGTCCTCATCCTCGTCCTCATCCTCGTCCTCATCTTCGTGTTCCTGTTGATCCTCGTCTTCATCCTCGTTGTCATTGGGTTCGTCATCACTGATTTCCAAAACAACGCGGTCAGTTTCACCTACGGCGTAGGGATCCACGGCTCGCTCACCAAACTCAATAACAGGGAAGTTCGAGACAGCTTTGCCACCGAATACACCCATAGTGTCATCGTCCTGATCATCTGATGGATCAAGATACATGTCCTCATCCTCCGCTGAGATATCCGCGAACGAATCGTGGCGATATGATGCGGTATCAACGACGAGATCACCATCCAGCACAACTTCGAGTAACCCGTATGTATACAAGGTCGCGATTGCTGACTTGAGGTACCACTGCTTGAGACCATCTGATAACGCATTTGGCCCCTTCAATTCCTCAAGGAACTCCTGGGCGTGCTGCTCGCTCATGTTATCAGGTTCTTCCTCACTAACAAGTGCCTGATCATCATCTTCGTCTCTAACATCATCTCCCTCTTCATCCTCATCCTCGTCCTCCTCATCGGATTCCTGTGACATACTTGTGACGGGGTACTCCTGGCGCTGTGTGGACAGAACATACCAGTCAAGCTCAAGCGCTCGCGCACGGGTGAATTTAGGGTAGTTGTTGACCAGATCCTTAAGCAAAGGGAGCATGGAGATGGGCAGTTCGATCACCTGTTCACGTAACATTGCCTTGCACTTCTCCACAATGGAGTCATGTGAACTGTGACAGTGACCATGGTCATGCTCATGTTCGTGGTCGTGATCATGGGCTTGACCGTGATCATGACTGTGGCCGTGGTCATGTTCACAGCAGTGGGCTTGCTGGACATCAAACACGTTTTCAGGGTTCGGTAGTGACTTGAGCTCGCGCTCTAAAGCCTTGGGAAGAGACTCTGCATACAGAGGGTTGCAGTTTACGCAGGATTCTTCGTCTTCCACTTCAATGCTGGGTTTAGGATTGCGATCGAGGATACGAATGCGAATATAGGCCTGGGGTGAGTCTAGTATAGACTGCCGATACTCTTCCTCCTCGGAGTAAGGTGGATTTAGAGTCATGGCCTCTTCATCCTCGTCTTCGTCCTCATCATGGTCGTGACCGAGGCCATGATCACTCTCGTTGTCTTCTTCACCCTCCATATCCTCCTCTTCGTCAGCGTCGAATCCATCCTCGTCCTCGTCTTCATCCTCTTCAGTTACAATCTTGTACTGGGCGCGTTCTGACCCAATATCATCTTTGTCATATGTGTGGACGGTGATTGCAAGGAGATGTGCATTCTTAAGGCGAATTGCACTATCAAGAGTGAGTGACTGGAGGACCTCCGGTAACTGGCGCAGGGATTTGCGATCTGATAGGTCATTGTGCAGCAGCTTGTCGTGAGGGACGGGCTCGTCTTCGCCTTCGGATTCCGTCTCTGTCTCACTGAGTGATTGCTCTTCTTCATAGTTCGCCAATGAGTCTTCGTCTTCGTCCTCTTCCGCATTCTCACCACCTGCAATGGCCTCATAGTCGTATTCGTCCATCTCACCCTCATTAATGCCATGCTGCTCCATGAAAAGTCTCATATGTTTCTCTTTCAGAGCCTGGATGCGTTTCGCTTGCTCGTGTCGTTCCTCGATCATAGATTGCAGCTTTTTCTCTTCCTCGGACGTCTCACACTTACTCTCGATTTCATCTTCATTTTCCATGAGATTAGCTGGTGGAGACGGAAGCCTGTTACGAGCAACGACCTCAATGAGCGCATCCGCACCATCATTAAGGTTCGCAAGGCTCAAAAGCTCCTTAAGCAATGCGCCACCAGTTTCGAGGGCAAACTTTTGGCGGAACCTTCGGATGTTGATGCGCTGTTCGGTATCCACCGCTCCATAACCAAGGTAAAACCCATTGTACAACCCAGCCTGATCTTCGACCACGCGAGTTGGGACTAGGGTTCCTAGTCCTGCTTCTGCAGCTGCGTGGCTAATCATGTCTTCAGTTGCGTTGGGACCAAGTACGCTCTCGAGCGCGTCCTGCAGCTCCTCAGTCTCCTCGGGTTCTTCTGAGTCGGATTCGGAGGAGGATGAGTCGTCTTGCAGTTTTGTTCGGTTTCGTTGTTGTGCAGATGCTGGCTTGGTGTGTGCGAAGCGCGGCAAATTTGAGAGCGACAGGGAAGCAATCTCTCCTTCATGGAACGAACCAAGCACGTAGTTCAGATTCAATGGTAGGCGCTCGAGGGCTTGGGGCACATTTGCAATGAAGCGTTCAAACGCTACATCGAGTGTTTTGCGGATGAGATTCGCCCACGTCATACCACCTGCCTTGATGTGCACGCTAACATGAACTGAAGCAATGCCTGGAACCACACCGAGGGCTGAAACTGGGAGATTATCCGATGCGGCTTCGTGTGCAGCTCGAACGAGATTCCGGAACTTGGGGGTATGAGGATGCGGTCCATCGAAGGGAAGAGGGTTAACTGTGTACGAACATCCAGAAGGCAAGTAGATCGAGTCACCTGGGTGGAGGACCGTCTCGATTAAGAGATCATCTTCGTCAGAACCTTCAACTGGGCCATAAACTCTCCAAGCCGCGGAACCTTCCACCTGCAAAATGAGGTCATCGGCATCATTCGTGTAGTAGCGATGCGCGCTGCGGAGGCTATCCAATTCGGCCTGACCTTTCTCTGATTTGGCCTGAGAGGCGCGGGCAATAGAGTTCATGTAGGAGGGGATCTCAATAGGATTGGAATGGATGTAGCATGTGCTGTCTACTTCGCAACCAGTCAGCACCTCGAGACAATGCATGAATCGCCATAGCGCGACACTGTGCGCATGAGGCTTATTGATACGAACCGAGCATCCACCCCAAATAAACTGCTCCAACCCATGAACCGTGACAAGCCTCCTTCGAGCAGCTCGGCGACGACGACGATCTAAACAGTACTCCTCGAAATCGGATGGGAGAAGCTTTTGGAGGTGCGCTGGCATTGTGGGAGCCTCAGTCTCCTCGTAATCGTCGGTAGCCTCGCCTGAATCTTCGCTTTCCTCACCTTGCTTCTCTTTCAGCGTCTCTTGAAGACGAGCGCTACGACGCAAATCAGCGGCGCTTTCTACATCAGCGTCTTCATCCTCTTCACTATCTGCGTTATCCTCTTCTCCTTCTTCCAGTCCTTCGAGGCGGGCGAGGTCTTCCTCAGTGAAGTCAGCATCTTCATCTTCGTCTTCGTCTTCCTCGTACATTATCATTTCCTCATCGTCATCGCCCTCTGCATTATCGTCATCGTCGTCTTCTTCTTCAGAGTCGCTTGAGCTCCATGCATCCGAGGATTCATCCAGTGCTGTGACAGGCTCGTCCAGCTCAGCGTTCTGGGCCTCGGTCAGCTCACCCTTGTGGAACAAGGAGTCACTATCATGAGGTCCACGTGTTAGCGCAAGTGTGGTCTTCGCTTTGGGAGAGGAATATTCAGCAGTAAGGCCTTCCATCTCCACCTGTTCTGGGAAGTGTACTCGCGATGACTCATCAGAGACTTCAGTCCGTCGTTCAGCTGCAAACTTGGCCCATTTATACGCCCGGAGCGCTTGAACAACAATGCTAGGAGCACCCCGTGCGGATGGATTGTGTTCAGGGGAAAGGTCGACGAGGTCTTTTGGATTGTTGGCATCAGGAACATAAACGTGCACGTTGCGTCCGAATTCGAAAACTTCTGGTGCTTCGTTCTTGTCGACTGAGAATCTCAACCGCGACGAACGGGTTGCATCTACTTGTGTGGCCAGTATCGAGGCCTTGCGAATCAGCGTGCGCATCTTAATCGCCTTGAGCTGTGTCTTCCTCGCGAGGCGTGCAACGTTCGCCTCGATTTCGATTAGCCTTACACGCAGACGGTGCTCGGCCTCTTCGAACGCTTCAGGCGGAGGACCATCATCATCATCCTCATTACCCATGCGATGATCACGCCCTTCATCATCATCGTCGTAGTCCTCTCTCGACTTGCCCCCCTTGCTGTTCTTCTTCGAGAGTGCGAGCTTACCCTTCATGCCCTTCTGTTGGAGTGGTTGTGCTGCTGCTGCTGCGGCGGCGGCGGCCTTACGCTTACTGGCCGGACTCAAGGGCTTCAGCTGACGGCCACGAAGCTGAGCGGACCGCTCCTGGAGTTGGCGCTCAAGTTTATAGGCCTCACGAATCGCCTTGCAATCATCGTCAAACTCTTGCTGGGCACGGGCAACTTCATCGGTTCGTAGGACGGTGATTTCGAGTTGGAGCTTCTCCACCTGCTCTCGAAGTGCCATGAAATGGTCGCGGATTTTCAGCATTCTCTTCAGAAGCTTGATTTCTGTCTCAGCCTTCATGAATCGGTTCACCTTGACTTCAGTTCGTGCGACTCGTTGCATGAGGCGGTTGAGAGAATACAACTCGGAGAAGAACTGAGGCTGACCCTTGCGCATCACGAGAGGCTGTTTGCCCCAGTACTCCTTGAAGAACTCCTTCAGTGTCGTTGATGGGTACAACACCGACGCCAGCGTCGCAGCTGGCGAGTCACATGTGACTAGGTTTTGCAGTCCTTGCGCGATGACATCATCTCGAGAGCGCGAGGAGGCAGTCGTCGCTGCCGTCGAAGCCATCCGCTTCGCACCCTTCCGCGACGACATATCCGTGGTCTGTGGGGCGTTGGGATGTCCACCCAGAGCGTGAATATATAGAAATCAAAGCGTGTTGAGTGAGTGAACACAGCTTGGGATTGTGCGTTGAATCTGGCGGCCAAGGCATCGCATGCGCAGGGTAGTTTTTCGCTGGGATACATCTATACCACACGATATATCTAAATAAAACGTTGCCCACGCACAGACACTGCGCTACATGCCAAAATCACACCCCGAAGTCAATCTGTGCGCAGGCTCACTTCTTCCCGCCGAGGCGCGAATTCTCCTGTAGAGCGCCAGGTTTCAGGGGCTGGGGCAAGGGTGTGGCGCGGGGTGCGGGGTGGTATGAGGCGTGGCTTGAAATAGACGACTAACACAGTACACTCAGCCAATTTACTGTGGAGCTAACCGGTTTATGATGCCATGCTGGTCATCATACATGATCCTGCAGGAGGCTCCTTAACTCAAAACTAAGTTCCAGCATCAACAACGTTTCGATGCAGTTAACCACGTGTATTCATAGTCAAGAAGGGGATCTAGATGTATCGAAGGGCCGAAAGAAACTATGTATCGAATGGCACAAGGACCATTCAGCTGACTCATGCGAGACGCCCTGTCTGTTTGAAACAATGTGCTGCGAAGATAAAAAGCGTTCGGATAGTCAAATGAATTAATGCAGGATAATGTCGAGCGGGAATACATAAAGGTTTGTTCCCCGACATCGCCGTTTACGCAGCGAAGATAAAGGCTGACACAACGACGCAGCAGCACAGCGCAACGAATGGAACAACCTTCAACCCAACCAGCGCGAACTGAGAATACGTCATCGGTCGGCCATGCAGCTTGAGCAGCTGAATGAACATAATACCAGCCAAGGCGCCCACCAGTGTAAGAGATGCAGCAAGGTTCGAACCGGCGATTACTGCGTAGGCAGCACCCAGCTGTGCCTTCCTCTTGAGCGCCTGGAACGGAGGTGCGAGCAAGACACGAGTAATGAGCACTGTTGCAGGCTGGTTGTTGAGAAGATTGCAGAAAATGCAGGTCACGAACATCATGAAGAGGGCAGGCACGAATTGTGGGGCTGAGGCACTGTTAATGCTTCCTTTGCCACCCATTGCGCTGACACATGCTTCAGCAATCTTGTCCACCCACCCGCCATTATTCAGGCCCTGAACGAGGACGAACATCGAGAACACAAATGGAATCAAGCCCCAAGGCAGAGCTTTGATCCCAGCCTTTATCGTAGGCTTTACAGGTTGCCTTGCGATCTTGTGATCATGATCGAGGTTCATGGTCTCAATCGGACTGTTTGGATTGAGCGAAAGATCTCGGTGGCTTTGGGACGAGCTGACTGAGTCGTGGTAGATTTCCACACTAGATGGTCCATTGATCGTCGCCACGTCGTTCGCTGGAGGACTGTAAATTGTGGCGGGAACGGATGCAGCCTCGCTTGCGATGTTTGACGTCTGTGTGACAACCTCAGTATCGTCGTCTGACGCACCGACGGGGGCAGGTGCGGTACCATCTTGAGCGGCTTCGCTAATCCGTGCAATCGCTGCTTCTCGAGCTTCGGCCTCTTCGCTGGACCATGGATACGCATATACGTTATATATGATGGAAAACACGCAACAGCAGGCAGCCACCATCCATAGCTTGATATCAGGAATGGCTGAAGACACCCCCATGAAGATCACACAGATCCCCAGGATGACTCCATGTACCTTGGAACCAAGCGGATCTAGTAGCATTTCTTCTGGGTGCAAGTCTGGAGGAACAAAGGTCCCCTCGAGATCGCGGCTGAAAAGCCAGTAAAGCACGAGACCCTCAAGGGCCGTGGTAAACAGGGCAGGTACTACCATGATCTTACTGAATTCAGCAAAGTTAATGTTGAATGCGTCAGCCACGATGATGTTTGTTGGGTTGCCGATGACGAGCGCAAACGACGTAGTGTTTGCAGCGATGAACTCTGCAAAGAGGTATGCCCATGGTGCAGTACCAGTGAACTTGGCGCACTGCAACACGACGGGCGTGAGTGTCATGATCACGATGTCATTCGAAGTTACAGCAGTAAGTGCGGCCGAAAGGAGGAAGAAGTATACGAACAGCCGCTTGCGTGAACTGCCAGCCGCCTTTGCCACCTTCAGCGAAATGTAAGTCAGGCAACCCGTAGCATCAAGCGACACACAGATGTACGCCAATGCATTGAAGATAATGATGATCGCGTAGGGTTTGATCTTGTCATCACCAACTACACCGCCATTCCACATCTCGCGGAATGACATTTCTCCGCTGATCAAGAGTATGATGACACCAATCAGGGGCGGTACCACGGAGTCAACATGTATGTGCCCTCGCTTCACGATTGACTTGGGCACGGGCAACTGTGGGCTGCGTATCATGCAGAACAGCATGCCCACCACGGACACGATGAACACAATGAAGGGTAGTATGCTTGCCATCTTGCTTTCTAGGGTCGGTGGCTACGTGCTGTGCGATGGTACGCCTGGTGTAATGTCACTGATCGCTACACTGCTTCAGATGGCTGTATTCGCCCGCAGTGTGCGTCTGTTGTACCTGACCCGCACTTTCGCGCAGTTAAGGTGTCAGCCTCGAGGACCAGAAAATCGAGATTACGTGGGGTTAACCTAGCTCTGTTGCACGTAAAACTAGGGTGAATACTATACTAATGCTATTGTCTGCTGGTATAATTTAATGAACAGCCGCAGCACCCGCCACGAGTTCGATTTTTCACGCCTCGCTTCTCAAATGTTCAAATCGAGCATTTCTCTGCGCATCATTGCTGCATTGTGGGGTTATCGCCGGTGCCCGGGTATGGAAACCTGAGTGCAGCATTTAACCTATGTTTTATACCGAAGGAACGCGTAATTACCATGCCAACACTATCTGTAGGGGTCGAAACCGATTGTACACAACTCAACCAAAAGATAGCTCTCACTCCCAAGCCAGACCGCTGATTGGTATCGGAGTAGAGGAAGTCAGTGCAGTGCTGAACTTAAAGGTACGCGTGGTTTAGGTGTATTCTTGACTGGAGAGCGCAGGTAATAGGTCTGAGCACCAATGAATTTCGAGAAGGGTTCGAGCTGGATTCGATCTCAACTGGCAATGAGGCTAGATCAGAGTGTATCCTTCGAAGTGGTCAGCGATTCTGGGCTGAGACGTGCAGGGTTCTTCGTGCTCTTGCGTCTACAAGTTACTTTCGCCATCCTGACTCGTCGTCTTCGGAGTCTTCCTCTTCATCGTCCCGATTCACATCCTCCCACTTGTAAAGTTCTCCTCGAGCAATGACACCTCCTGGGGACACACTTCGGCTGGACTTGATACCTTGGCCGACCACACCTCGACTTGCAATTCGAGTGTCGTTGGAAGTCCGAGGCTCTACTTTGCCTGGAAACCACTTGCATTGTGAAGTAAATGGTGAAGATGACTCGGGTTGCCGCTGTGAGGATTGTTGGAGTGCTCTCGTGGAGTAGGTGGAAGTCGACGGCATGGAGGACAAGGTCTGCGGTCGTTGCTGTTGGGGACACTGATGGGACATTAAGTCAACATGCGATGCGGAGGTTGATTGCGTGGGTTGCTTTGCCAAGCTGAACCAGCGAGAGTAACCTCGGGAGTTGGCTTCGGGTTCGCCTCTTGTAGTGCTACTGATCTGATCATCGCTCGTTATATCCGGTATCTCTGCGAAGTCGTCTACATTAAATAAATCCTCGCTGACATCAGCGCCACGGTGTACGCTAGTGTTTGCCTCGTCAACTTCAGTCTCAGACTGAATCGAGCTTGGTCGAGGAGTGAAGTGCTTGAAACGTGATTGGGCATCCAGCGATGATGTCGTTGCATTTGTCGCCCTGGCACTTGCGGCGTTTCCAGAAGCGCCCTGTGCCATCGGCGGGTTGAGTGAGGACGAAGCAATCTGAGTGATTTTCTGGAGCACAGGCAAGACTCTCATTGCACGCTCATACTCCTTCTGCAGCCTTCGCCCTGCCTCCTCTGACTGCTCGATTGAATCAGACAGACGCTTTTGCACCTCTTGGCAAAGAGTATTGGCTCGGCGCACAGTATGCAACAACTGAGCCGTAACGATAGTTGCCGAGTCCCCTGCCAGGTCGTCATCACCAACATTTGGTGTATGTGATTCCTTGTTTGCGGCATTCGCCCGACTTGTTGAGCCGGACCTACTCTGCGTGTCTTCCCATTCGTCGAAGTCACGCATCATGAGTTGGGCGTCCCTAGTGGCTTGTGTGGCGTTCATGTGGCTGCGTGGCTGCACCTGGGGGGTGGCATCGCCCTCGTAGACTTCACCCCGCCAAGTGCTGTCTCTCCAAGATGATGCAGATGATGCAGATGCTGAGGCCGAGGCTGAGGGGGAGATTCGGACACCCGGTCTGTTCACTTCAGTGCCTCCTCTTGGCCTCCAGCTGGGAGCTGTCGAGAATTCGCCGAGGATTGATCTCCCTCTACTTTCTTTTGAGCGAAAAGTATCTCCTCCAAGCTCCCTGGTTCCCACCCTTTCCCGCGTCCCAAGACTCACTGTGGCTACGAACTTGGGCTTTGTGAATGATTTCCGCCCAACCCGTGTTGCCTCCAACCTTGAAGGAGATCGAGGAGACAGTTGTGCCTCCTCTCGCCAAGACCAGTCCTGTGCTCCAGGGCACGACACTTCTGTCTCAAAGACGTAGGGATCGACTTCAGGGTCTTCGTCATGGACGTCTGGATCGGCCTCTTCCTTACGCATAGAGGGTGGCCGTCCGAGCGCAAGGGACTGGCTGCGGCCATTGCTGAACCCACGGCATAGCTGTGGTAGAGTAGCAGTGCGTGTGCCTGGGGTCCGGAGCGAGGCTGGGACGATTCTCCGAAAGGTGCGATTCAGGATTGCGACGGCGTGCTGCATGTTGAGGACAGCTCCAATATTGTGTGATGAAAAGAGCTTGATTGAATGTAGACTGGACTGGAGAAACTATCTGTGACGCTTGATGCCGCAAATAGGTCGTTAGTTCTGATCTTTACAGCTCGAGTTTTCATTACGAGATACTTCTCCAAGTCAACTTTTCAGTCGAGCTTCGAGAGTCCATTGCTGTGTATCTACCACCCTGCATGCGATTTCGCAAGTAACAATGCAGCCGAGTAACAATGCAGCCGCTCATGAGTGGCATTGCTTTTGCTCCCAAGAACGTACCCATGGATGATATACACTTGTCAAGTGCTTCCCACTGTCCGTTCGGCTTCGCGGCAAGACAGACGCGCACGAGAACGACGCCGATGCAGGGCACTGGCCGGCATAGTAGACCGTAATTAGCTGCAACCTGCCCCTCCATTGCCATCATGCCACCTTCCTCTCGCATCTCCGCTTGGCTTCGTCTCCGCACTGACTCTATCAAGACACACTGAAGATTTCCAGCCGAAATAGAAGGACCCCACTCACAGCTCAGCGGTTTCCGGTAGGTAGCATAGGTGTGGTTATGCTGCAGTATGCATGCAATCTCCACCTGCACCGCTCCCTAATAAAGCGACCGAAAACATGTGGCCGAACAGACTCAAAACTCACACTGAGCGCAAATTGTAGATTCGGCATCGGCAGTAGTGCGTGGTCCTGAATATTCGATTTCATCCACTTCCAAACCACGCTAGACTGTTCCCCAACCTTCTAATCCCGAAGAGCTCTCCCTATCACTTCAAAACCAATAGTGAGAAACCCAAGCCTAAGAGGTAGTCTGCGGCATTGCTGATTTCAGCTCTGTAGAGCGATGAGCGAGCTCGAAAACCTGCTCATTCAGCTAATCGACGAGGCCAAGGGCTTCGACTCGGTCAAGGCCGCGGAGCAGAAGCTGTATGAGCTCGAAATAGCGGAAAGGGACTTCTTTCCGACACTGTTGAGGCTCGCAGCAAGGCCCGAGCTCGATTTCGGCATCCGCATGGGCGCACTACTACATGTGAAGGTTCGAATCTTTGTACTGTTTACCGCGCCATCGAATCCTGCCATTGCTGAGCAGCATCAGCATGCCATCGAGGCCGTCAAGCACGTGCTCCTTAACATTCTGGAGCACGCAACCGCAGACGAGCTACCCGATTTCTTCATGCCTACCCTGACTACATTGATCACACACATAGCGATTTACTGCTGGCCTGCGGAATGGCCTGATCTAATCCCGACGATTGCCCGCATGCTTCGGGCGGGTTCAGAAAACACAGTCAAGAGCGAGGCCAGTTTGGGCTCGCTGTTGGTTGATCGTGCTGCACACACATTGAAGAAGATACTCAAGTATGTTGGACGCGGTATTGCAGACGTAAATCAGAAGCAGGCGCTGATGCACACGGCAATTGACGTCGGACCCTTTGCAATACGCTTGACGTCCCAGTATGCGCGAAATCTTTGGGGAATGTACGAGACCATCTTCCCGTTCCTGAGTGAGCTCGCCTCAACCATCGACATGAACATCTCGGAAAGTGGCAGCGGCGGCGGAAGTAAATTGGGTACAACGACCTTCTTAAGTGAAGGCCTACAGGCGCTTATTCAATCTGTCTCGGAATCAGGTCTACAATTTCCAACATCTCTTACACCCGAACACCGTGAAGAATTTGTGCGCGCTGCCTCGCTTACAAAACGCATGATTAAGCTCCTTGCATATGCCACAATGAAAGGTTTCCCTAACAGCATCCAAGGTGCCATGCAGCCGTCTCGCCTGGGATTCAGCACGACCACAATTGATGACGAAACCAACGCTGCTCGCAAGACCGCATTCTCAAAGTTCATCAGAGCGCTCCACCCCTTGGCCTGGCTCCTCGAGCTGTTGCTCGACGCCAGCAGCCTGGCGAGCCGTGTCAAACAATACCAACGTGCGATGATGTACGGAAAGACCAGTCCAGCATACCTTTCGAAGAGGCAGAACAAAGCGGACGGGCTCATTGTGGTGTTAGGAGACAGTAATGATAGCAATGCTACTAGCTCACGGCAGGACAACACGTCCCTTGCTGTAGCATCGGCAGATACAATTGACACCATCGCCGAGGCATGGTCACGACTTGTGCCCTCTTCCGTCACGGTCGACGTGGGCAAATCCTATGGGTACATCTTAGGTGTCTTCCTACACCTGCAGTATGAGTATCCGGCACTTGTGAGGGAGCACGTAATTGAGCATACTCACATCTTCCTTTCTATTCTTCAGAAGACGCTGCCACTACTGCCGAATCCCATCCTTAGTTCACAGTTTGAAGCGAGCGACGAGGCCGAAGCTGTTCCCCCGATCATTCGAACGTTGGTCGCAAGCGATCCTTTGTGGCAGCGAGTATTTGTAGAATCACCTATTTCGATTTTTGGCTCCACGCCCTCGTGTGATGACGCGCTAGAGCAGTCCCAGAGCATAGCATCGACAGCATTCGGATTCCTCGCAAGTGTATGCGGAGGAGAGTCAGGTTCCCGATTCGGTAGTCGAGATGATCTGAGTGCCACCGATAGACAGAGAATTAAATCCGAGCTCCTTACAACGCTTATGACTCCAAATGTCATCGAAGATCTCATCTTGACAATCGCTATCGGAATGCTTTGTCCGAGTCCCAACGAATTGGATGAAGTGATAATGAATCCGGTTGAGTATATTGTGCTTGACAAGGGATCTATTCAGCAATCCTCTCCAGATATCATTGAGTCATCTGGAGCGCTGACCACTGGACTTGGCTCGACCTCGTCTGCCACCCTCGCGGGAGCATATGGCAAAGGCGCATCAACTCACGAGCTCGGTTCTCTTGGCCAGTTGATGTCGTTTGCGAGCTCAGCTCGGGCGGAAGTGCTTGCTAACACAGAGATGTTCGGAGGAGAATCAATGGATCAGGCAGGAAAGCGTGGATTTAACAGATCCGCGGTCAGCAAGTTTGGGGTCGAATCTACGATTCCTGACCAGCCTGCGGAAGACCGCCTTCGCATTTCGGCTGCAAACTGCCTTGTTTCCCTAATCCAATTCGCCCCAGAAACTGCCTTGCCTCTCCTTTTTGCGCTTTCCGGAGCTGTGCGTAGCAATAATATGGAGGAGTACCTAGCACGATTCCAAGCTAGTGAGGGTTCCCAGAACCTTGATGAAGCCGAGCAAAGCCTCGGATTGATTCAGAGCGGTATCTATGATGCACTCGGCGCAGCAGTAGATGTCGTAACAGATGTTCTCGAGGCTCCCGAGAAGTACGATCAAGCTGTCGCCCAGGAAGTGATGAACTTCTCATTTGCTCAATGGTATAAAGACGAACTGGGCCCCACTCTCGCGCCTCTGGTCGAGTCCCTGATGCAGACCATGTCCAGCAGCGATGGTCTGTGCTCACCTCCATCTGACTTCCGCGCAGATCAAGAACAAGTTGCCCTTAGTGAACAGCTCTATACACCCGCGCGGATCTTCCGCCAGCATCGCGCGGTCCGCCTCGTGAAATCATGGAGTCCCTGGTTTAGCACATTGGCTCAAAGCCAGCGTTCGCATCTCCGAGGACCGACCGAAGAGGGTGAGACTGAGTTGTACGAGCAAATGCTCCTGTCACATTCTGATCTCGCCTTGCTGCCAGCGCTACTGTGTGACCTCATTTCTGTGATACGCTGTGACTCTGCACATCACATCGTGAGGATGGAGGCTGCTCAAGCACTCGAGGCTTTCATCCAACATTACTACACCCCACTCTTGCGCAACTCCGGAAACTGCTTTGCACGTGTACTCGAGCAAGCTGCTGCACAGGGTGTTCAAGGTTGCTGTCCGGGTGCGGGGCTGTGGGGTGTTAGCGCCTCACACGCTGCGAGCCTGTCAGCAGCCTTGGAAACACAAATTCAGCCTGAGGCAATTGCACAAGGCCCAGGCCACGTCGCCGCTCCTGTTTTGGATGCTTACCTCGCTTTGCTTTTGTCTCTGATCCGCACATACCTTCGAATACGTGCAGAAAGATCCGGAAGCGACGAAGCCTTTGAGCGGATTGCGATGCTTGAGACCAACCAAAGCGTGCTGCTGCCTGAGGAGGAAGAGGAACAATATGACGATCAGCTCGATGGCCGCTCGGCCAACTCCGTCATGCTCGTTGAAGAGGTCAGGTCGCTGATTGCTATTATGAAATCGTTCTTGAGAACGCTTGGACCCGCAGCGACTGAGGCGTTGTTTGTCCTCGCATACTATATTCAGCCAATTTGGACCCTGTCAGTCGACACAATTGCCATGATCCGCGTAGATCTAATCAGTCTGGTCGAATGTGCGATCAATGTTGTTGGTGCGCACGGTGTTGGTATTCTTAGACCTACGGTAACGTTTTTGGTTCGTGCCTGCTTCCCAGCTGCGTCCAAGGTTGACGAGATCGCCACTTATACACCGCCTTGCTTCACCCTGTCACGAGCTTATGCGGCGGCTGCACATTCAATCAACTTCAGATGCACGAATGCTGCGGCTCGTGGCTTTGCGGACCTCATGACGCCTGCCCTCTATCCCCTGAACGACATTCAGGCTTGTATCAATGCCTTGTCAAATGGTCAGTTCTTGCCTTCTGTCGAAGCACAGCCGACAATTCGGGAGTATACAAATCAGACACCTGCAGCTCAGCTTGCTACGTCACGAGGTCATAAGCCGCCAACACGTGTAAGCCCATCTGCGGATTATTTAGTTCGCCCTATCTTGGGTCTATGGTTAACGACTCTCGCTGCGTTACCATCGCCTCACACCTTCCTTGAAAGGGCGAGCTCACTACGAGATGTTGCAGCAGTTGAGTTAGCTCTAGATATGATGGCCTTTGCAGAAGTCTGCCTTCCTTCTCTTCTTGCAGAAGACGACATCGCAGAACACGCCGATGCTTTGCTTGAGATTCTTCAAAAAGTTATTCTATTGGCATCTATACCCATTCGACAAACGGTCAATCTTGTTTCGACTAATGGAGAAATCCAGCCACCGCTTCCGGAGTCTCGAAGGTTTTCGTCTCAGCTGCTTCCTTCTGCATATTTCGCTGACCAAGAGGACGCGTTCGCCACTCAGGATGGGGCAGAGGGCGTCGATCCATCCTATTCAGCATTTACATCATTTGCTCCACTACATTCCAGGTCTAATCTTGGTGAGGTTGCGGTGCACTTCGACGCGCCTGTTGAGCAGGCAATTAGCATTCTACTCGAACATTTCACGCAGCGCAATCGACGAGTTTGGGCAGACCTGCTGTCTGGGTTGGCTATCAAATTGTTGGCACTGCCTTGTGCTATGACCGTGTACAAGCTCACACAGATGGTGACCCACAATGAGGAAGGTAAGTCTTCATATTCTGTCGACCAGGTCTATGCAAGTGCCGCAGAGGGAATGCGACCTCGTATCGTTCTGCTTGAGACTCTATCGCTGCTTGCGACTGCTTACGGTGCAGACGAGTTTTTTACTCCTGTCGTCTTGGGTAGCCTCTTGGGGTCGACATTATTCTTGCTTCACGTGAGTGTAAGTTTGAAGAGTATAGGAGGCGCATCGGCAAACCCAGCCTTGCAAACCCAGCCAGTGCTAACCCAAGTGGTACTTCCGGAAATCGCACCGGGAGATTTGTCTGAAGCACAACTGGAATCGCTTAAGGAGACGGTCCGCAGAGTTGACCAGCTGATTGGAGCGCATCTCAGCTGTTTCGGCACATTGCTGTCATCGGCTGGTGCAGTTGACACATTGGGAGTGTGGTATAGACTCGTGTCCATGGCAAAGGCCTTTGGCTATGAGAGCATCTCGGGAGGCGACGCAAGCACTGAGGGCGGTTTTGCGCTGTTGATGAATGTTGTGAATCGCGGTCTTGGTAATCGCCATATCCTAGACGTTGGGCAGTTTGCAGCTACGGTGCTGAGCAAAGCTGCGGAACTGTCCGAAGTGTCCGTTAGCGGAGTGCGCACTTGTCTTGGCGCGCTTGACCTCATTTGCTCAGTGGTGGGTGATCTGTCCCCCAGTACTGCTGCCCCAACTTTGTGCTCTGCCTTGCTGTGTCCCAAGTTTGCACAGAATCAGAGGCCGCAGCTGCAATGTGCCTTTGCGTTGGGTGCGGCTCAGCTCGCTCGTCTAGATGATGTGAAAGTAATCAGCAATCTAATGCAGGAGTTACTGCAACCATTCATCGCCCAGATTCGTGGCGCCAAGCGTGGCTGGATGAAAGCGCGGATGGCCCAACTCGTGAGTCCGGCATTCCACTTTGTTCCTGTTCATCTCATGAAGCTCCTCGATGAACACCCTCTTAACGTGCAGGCTGCGGAGGCACTCAAGTCAGAGAGCCCAGAAGTAGTCGCAGCACTATCTGAGGCCGAGCAGCGAGACGTTACTTTCGCAGCTGCTCCCATTGCGTGCGTCACCGAGGAGAGCCCAGCAGCGCGGCATGCACGACAAGTGGTTACAGAAGCATCGATTGCTTCATCGCCGCTTTTGAGGGCAGTTTTAACGATCATTGGCCAAGTGACCCAGTGGGTTTAAGATTCCGAACATGATACATCAGTTTGCAATATATCATAAACCATCCATTCAGGGAGCTTTATTGCAGTAATTCGAGGGAAGGAGTATATACATGATGATGGAGCTCAAAGCAAGATACCGAGTCTGGTCATTTACTGAGGAGACTTGCCAGCCGACTGTCCAAAGCAGCTAGGGACTTTGTTGCATCCGCCAGCTGAGCCGATAGTGCGTCCAACGCTTCGGCTTGGGAGCGTGTAATAGATTCCTGTGTTTGTCGTAGCTTGGTATCAAGATCTTCAAAGACGTCTACACTGGCGAGTTGGGTCGAATCTTTGTTAACCAGGGAGCTCAACTCGTCCTCATACCGCTGGATGTCTTGACGGAGCGTCTCGACCGAGCTCACTGAGTCTGTAGACGTGAGCGATTGAGAGTCAGCACTCGCGTTTGTTATTGGATACGCCGCCGATATATCTGCTACGAGTGTCTGCAGCGATGTCGGATGTAGCAGACGTTCTCCATCTAATACCGTCAGGTTTGGGAAGGCCTGGCGAATCTGGAAGGGGATGATGAAATCAGAGAGCATTGTGATCGATGAGCTTGCAGTTGATATACAACAGTTCATATCATTGACGTATTCAATTCGAGTGTGGCTGTAGCGGTTACTTACTGCATGGCGGTATGTTGCACGTCCACACACCGGGTTTGTTCGATTTTCATCTGCAGGAGAATCGACGAGATCCTGAAGGTGCAGGATACGCAGCTTTGGTAGAGCCGGCGCCAATGATGTGATTGCTTCAACGTCTTGAATGAAGTTACCCTGAAGATAGAGCTTCTCAATCGCGAGAGGTTGTCTGGCGTCTGTAGGCTCAGAGATGATGTGAGAATACGGCGGCGTGAGCGGTTTAGACTATGCTAAGTCACAGGCCCTTCAATGGTGAAATCATAGTCATCTGGCATGTCGAGTGGTGCGTACCTCTTATCGACGATAGGTCAGTAATACAGTTGTTTTCTAGGTGGAGTACTCGTATCCTGGGCAGCAACTAGAGATTGATGTGGGCAGAAGGAGACGCTTCCATGAGTGGTCGAGCCATACAATCCCGCAGCAACACGGACTCCACATCTGTGAATTCAGGCCCATCCCAGTCCAAGCTATTCTACGTACCGTCAGATCAAACGAGTTCAGATTAGACAGTCTGTTGTTCTGGGCGTAGAGTACTTCCAGGTTGATACATTCATGTAGTGCTCCTCCAAGTTCGACAAGCTGGCAGGTGTGTAGTAAGAATATGAGGGGAAACATGGTCGATGTGTTGAGCGTGCAGGTGCAGTCGTTTGCTTTCTTTTCAGCAATTCGCAAAACTTTGTTGGCCAGGGTTCCAATCAGCGCCTGCACCCAGTCGTGATTCGGCGGCAAACAGGCCGCGGTAGGGCGTATGATCGGCGTATACGTACATTGAGGTTGGCTACTGAGAGACAGAACACGGTCTCCAAGTCCGCGTTGCGGCTATGAGCGAGCAATAGCTCCTTGGTGACCTTAGCCATTTGAGTGTGAGTTACTTGGGTCACTCTTTAGATCGATTGGCTGGGCAGACGGGTGTAAGAGTGTGATGCACAAGTGGTATATCACCTGAAGAGGCAAAATAAGTCACTTATTTCCCCGTGCAGTGAGAGCAATACCCACTTCTAGACTGGGTGGAAGTGTGGAAAACGGTCTGTTTCCAGTGGAGCATTTGATCGAATACCTCATGAGCACGCGGCGGAGGACCCGAGATTCCGAGTCTGCTGGTGCTTCCGGGGCTCGTGAACCCGATGCCGCGGCGCACACACTGGAGGTGCTGCTGCTTGGCCCGAAAAGAGCCGGAAAACGCAGTCTAGTACGATGGTTCTTGAATAGTCTCGGAGGTGAAGGTGGGACTGGCCCTGCGGTAGTCGACCGTGGTGCGACTGACGACAGAAGTTCTGGCACAGGACGACAAGCCAGTCCAATCGACATCAATCCTGAACTGAACCAGGTCACTCAGAACCAAACAGGCAATACCAGCACGCCTATCCATCTTCATTCTCGAACCAACGCGGACAACACATCAACGGACTCTGGCCTGGACGATAGGCCAGCATCGTCCTTGAGTCATTGTGTACCCGTGGAGGGTATACCGTGTAGGTATCGTTTCAGGTATGTACTCAGTCGTTGATTTCGTTGAATGAGGGGCAATCACCCGGCTCGTCCGAGTCGCTCATGAGTTACGTGGCGTTCTCGTTCTCATCACTTTATAGGATACATGACCTGGATGGCGGAAATAAGGAAAACCTATCGGACTGTGAAGCCATCGAGCATGCGGATGTTATCTTTGTCGTCCTAGATATATCAAGCAGTGGTCAGACACTTTGTACCCAGGCCACGCAGATGCTCTCAATCATTCGTTCTCGCAGTAAGCGTAGAGCAATCCCAATTACTATGATTCTGTTGAATAAGGCCGACTTAGACGAGTCAAAGCATGGAGTTTCCGATGAGTACATCAACAAGACGTTGACCCCACTTGTGTACCCATTCCCTATTTACGAGGTATCGACTGTGGATGGGACATTGCTGGCAGAAATCATCGAGGAAGTTGCCGTCGACTATTTGCGACAACACCCAGGCACCTCATCTTGTGCTCGCCGGTCGTGTAATCGATGGCTTTGCTGGCGTGCAGACACGGTCCGTGGGAGCGATTCAGTTATACGAAAATAAACCTGTATTATAGAATGTGGAACGTCCTTTTTTAGGCGCATACGATACACAGTGTAGGAAGTCATTTCAAACACAGCAAAATAAAACAAGATGCCGGGAACTACGAGTTCCTTAATAAAGCCGTGACTGGAACTGCTACTCTTTATCGATGGTAGAGTAGGTATCTTCTCGTTGGTGTCCTCGGAGGACCTTAGATCAGCTGGTTCATGAAGCTGATGTAAACGTAGAATGTTGTATCAGGAACCGTGATGAGATAGTCATCCGTTACAAAGCCTGATACTTAAACTCTTTGTGGAAAGAGTGTGGTTAGAGCAAGAGCGACCCCCAGACAGCTACTTCGGCTTGTACAGCGCTTCTGCCGCAAGAATCGAAGCTCGCCGCTCTGATATCTTTGATTTTTTCTTTGTGCCAACTATTAGGGGCTGGCCCATAGGCGCCGACAAATCGATTGTGACATTTTCCATGTTCGTCGCCACATCTTGTGGCAAGTGAGCTGCTAGACCCAACGACATCCTTCGAGAATGCGATCGCGAGGCAGCGTGGAGTCCAAGCAGGGTAGGATCTTGAGCAACTTCATTGACCATTCGTTGCTTCTCCTCAACCAATGAAGCGATGCGGCGGCGAGCCTCGATCTGTTCTTGGGTTAACTGAGGTTCCTTCTCTTCGTCATCGTCTTCGTCAGAGCCCTCGCCAAACGCACCGAGAGCCTTACGATTCGACCTCCTCATATCCTGGCGAAGGCTTGCGTTAAACTCCGTTACCTCTAGGGCCTTCAGCGCCTCTTCCGCTGCAACAAGTGCCGCTCGGGCCTGCTCACGAAGCATTCTTGCGTGCTCTTCTGGAGATCGAACTTCGCGATTCATATCGTAGATGTCAACTCCAGCTTTTTCGTCTTTGTTCAGTTCAACAGCACGAGCTAAGTTCTTTGATTTTTTGAGAGCCTTGCCAGGTGCATGTTTCTTCGTCCGTTCGGGTGCATTCAAATGCTTCGCGATCGAAGGTCGCTTTGCCTCAACCTGCGCCATTGCTTTTTGAATGGCATACTCGCGAGGATCAATATAGGGCACACGGGCAACAACTCTGCCGTCTTTGGCGCGCACCCATTCGGCGGAGGCCGGGTCTGCAATGGCCGTCTCAGGGTTAATGAGCTTGCCGTTATTCAGAATCATGATCTTCTCTCCCGGCTGCAAGTGGAACGCATACACTTCATCGAACGGTGGATTCGGGTCAACGATAATACCGTGATCTTGCTTCAGCTTCGCAATCATGCGGTTTTGGCGGGCTTGCTCCATGTGAAGTCGTTCAAGCTTTGCCATTTCCAGATCATGTTTTTGGCGATCAATTTGCGCTTCACGCGACTGACGCTCCTTAACACTCATAGCCTGCGCTTCAAGTGCAGCTGCCTTCGCGTCCTTTTTATCCGTCTTGTCAAACGCGGAATGTACGCGATCTACATCACTCTTAAGGCTACCAACCTGCTCACCACGCTTGCGCGCACGGATTTTCTTCTGCGCCCGGTGGATCGCCAAAATATCATCTTCATCGAAGCGACTCATACCGACATTACCCAGCACAGCTAAGCCAGTATCGCCACGACGCTTCTGGTCGGGTAGGTAGTAGTTGAACGGGGACTGGTCTGGGAGTTTGGATGGGTCGAAGCGCGGGTCTTCAGGATCAACATCACCAAGCTCCGCAGCCTCCTGGAGCGATGCGCCTTGCGCCAGTCTTTCAAGCTTTTTGCCTGAGATTAGTTTTTCGACCGCCTTGGTTTTGCTGAGCAACTCGCTCTGGTACTTGCGATCGACCCAGACCATTTCGATGATTAACTCCTGCAACTTGCGACGCGTAAGAACGGCGACTTCGTAGCGATACTGCGGTGAGGCGAAAGGTGATCCACAGCTCTTCGAGAAGAATGCCCAGATGAGCATATCAACGGCTAGAATGAGTGGCTCGATAACACCAATGTGCAATGCGACGGATGTACCAACCATAGAGAGCCAGTCTCCTGTCCAGTCTTTGCCCCCGATCTTGTGCGATTCATCGAAGAAGGTACCAGCACCAATTGTAAAGACACCACAGCCTAGGATCAGACCCATTGTGAGACTTCGCAAGAACGTCATTCGATGGTCAACAATGGCCAACTCGCGAGGGTTCGACCAGGAAGCTGAGAATTCATCACGATCCAGCTTATTGTAGCAAGCCCAGTAAGGCTCGCTGAGAATGAATTGATAAACCGATGCATCCGGCACCGTTCCTTTGTACACGATGTTACGCCAAGTCACGAAGTCCAGACGGCGATGGAACCAGGGGTCGTGTCGAACGTCACGTTGGAAAAGTGACTGCATGACCTCAATGTTAATCTCACGGTGTACCTGCGACCATCGCTCGGCGAAGTCCAGATACGAAATATAAGGATTCGTGGTTCTATCTTGCAGGCGGTTCTGAATCTGCTCGAAGTACTTGTTACGCAAGAAGTTGTAGCCGAAGCACAGGAAGAGGTTGTATCGACCGTGGTTCTGTAGATTCGCAATAATAAACGTCGGTGCGGCCACAATGCACGTGGTGATAAGTGACTTCATAAAGAAGGAGCCCTCGCGACCAGACTCTGTCATGTATAAGAAACCAGCAAAGGCTTGAACACCGAAGAAAAAGAGGAAGCAGCACAAAAGACGATTCATCGATGTAAGGGCGGATAACCGTGGGCGGAAGCACACGGAGAACCAGATGTGGTTGCGCACTAGCATCGAAACAACAGCCACAACCTGCTTAACAAAGGAATCCTTTTTCGCAGAGCGAATAAAGTGAGCCACAGGCAACATGAGTGCATCACGGCCGATACCACCAAGGATACCAAGCATTTCATTCAGTGCCAGACCATCCAATGTCTTGTCACGAATGTAGGCGAAAATCATTGCCAAGATAAAGACAAGCGCTGAAACGAAGAAAATGATCAGCGGAACAGGATTATTGATGATCGCGTACACGTGGATACCGTTGATATCCGACCGAGCCGGGATAAGCGCCGGTGGTGGTTCGACGTAATTAGCACCGACGTCAAACGTTGACATGTGATCGCACCCACAAATATACGGGGTCAGAGGACTTAAGTCCATCTTCTGAACGATTGTGGGGAAAGTTTCGTTTGCAGCACTATAGAAGCTACAACCGTTGTTGGTCCAATAATTTAGTGTGGTATCGAAGTATCGGCACATCAGTGTCTTGTTTGCAGGAATATCCGCATGAGGAGCCGAGTAGAAGAACGGTTGTGAGGTAGTCGACGCCGTCATGGGGATGGTCTTGTTTGTACCGGCCTCGAAGAAGCTGATGCGCAGTTGTGGAGAAAGGTTGTGCTGGGAAGTTGGCTCTCCCATTTGTTCGAGTTGCGGGAACTTGGGCTGAATGGCAATGTCTTGCAGCACGTTCTCGTTCAGGATTAGAACAGAGAGATCAACTAAGCTTGCGGTTGTGGTAGGGACTGCACCACTGGGGATGTATATCGTCACATTGTTGTACTGATTCCAGGTCGCTCCCCAATCGATAGACTCCATTATTGTTCCGCTGTAGTCAAAGTCGTTGACGATAGGTCGGAAAGAAATTACTGTGTCCGCCAGCTCAGCTGGTGTTCCTCGGATTAAGCAATATCGAACCAATGGTGTTTCGATTTGCAGACGGCCTTTACCCAGTCCATTGACGATTCGCCCAGCACGTCTTAACAGATTGTTAATGCGCACGGCCAATTCATTCACAATATAGCTGTACTCGGCCCAGGTTTCGCGACGTGGTGGGTCGGGGTAATCAAGTGGCAGCACTCCTTCGGCGTCCTCAAAGAATTCATAGTAAGAAATACCTCCATCATGCACTGTGGTGTTGGCGAGCTTTGTCGCATATAGAATGTTGCTATATCCGTTAAAAGCAGCGTGGATCACATCAGGTTCGACCAAAGTGTGGTTCAAGAAAAGGGCTTCGAGGTTAGCGTCGAACATGTACTGGAGGTCTTTGCGAACCGTTGAGTTAAGCTGACGAGGAGGAGCAGATGACAAGGCTGCCGCAACAAGAATATCGGATACAGTCCGATCGGCGGCGTACGTATTGCGTGGACGTGAATGGAATAATGCACTTGCAGCTTCACCACGGCCCCAAGCACAGAGCGCGCGGAAGTGTGCATGTCCGATGCCTTCGATGGTGCTAGGTTGGCAAGTCTGCGCAATAACATTAGCGAGCATGTACATCTGTGAGCGGTCGTTCATCTGTCGCGCCATTTTAAGGGTCCGGATTTGACTTGCGAGGTAGGCTGCAGCGCTAGCAGCTCCAGCTGCACTGATTGCGAATGGATTGTTTACATTTACCGTCGCAGTACGAGTTGTGACGGCACCATGCGCATCCGAAATGTAGAAGATAATGCGCTGAGGTTGCGAGCTAGGAGGCAAGAGGACCTCTTGCGTTGCATCCACTTCGTATCCTGTTGAGAGTGGCAGACGGTAAACCTTACCATCTTCAGTCTCGACCGGAGCTTCAATGAAGTATTGATATCGAAGCGGTAGATCCTCAAGGTCGTCCATAAACCCTGTGCATGAAAGCGTAAAGGTGATAGCACTAGTACCGTCAGTTGGCGAGACCGAGCAGGAGCCGCCACTTGGCGGAACGTTCGTGGTAAGTGAGACAACTGAAGCGCCTGGGTCATACAAAGAGACGGGATCCGCTTGTGGAGCAAAAACAGGCGGCACAAGACCGACCTTCACGAGACGCTTTCTGGGTCCTCCGTAGATCCACTGCTTAATGTCAAGCTCACTGTCATCGTCCTCCTCATCGCTCTCGTAGTATTCAATCTTAGATACAACTTGCGATTGAAGCTTGGCAGCAATCGCCTGCGAGACGAAATTTGAGTTGCTATCGCTTGTCGTAACAGCACTGACATAGCAGTAAATGGAGTACCTCTGACCCTCAGGCAAAGAGCCGCCAGGAATGGACAAGAAAGGCGAGTTTGTGCCAGTTGCAGAAATGTGCTCAAGGTCCACGAATTTCGGCTCAATGGTCCATTCGTACGAGAACGTTACTGCGGGCAGCTGCAGACGATTGCTCGCTGGCGCAGACATTGTACCAACGGGGTATCGAACACCTGCCCATGTGACTTGCGCGGCGAGAGAAACGATGCTATTACGTGATAGCTTATTTAGCGACTGCTGAACGCTTTCGCCCCAAGTGTAGGGAAGGATCGAAACTGTCGGCACTGGCGTATTGAAGATGTGGAGATCCTGGTACGTGGTGGATGTCGTAGTTCCCCCTCTTGTCAGTTGGAGTGTGAAGCGCAGAGGGCGACTGCGCTCAGTTGCATTAAACTCGTAAAGCATCCCACGGGTGATCACGACCTGAGATGTCGTCCACGAATTGGTAGTTTCAAAGCAGGGCTGAAGCATATCAGGTGCTATTGAGCATGTCCACAACCATGCATACCGGGTACCCGAAAGAGGATAGACGTCAGTGTCTTGATCGTAGCTGACAGTACCATCCAAAGTGTAAAAGACGTCTTCTGGGAGAGGATTCTGCCTTGCCAAGAACTCCTGATTTGACACGGTGACCTCCGTGCCATTCACAATGCGAGCTGAGAGTTCTCCTGCCCCCACCGCAACACGCACTGTAGTCGAGGCTGTACGAGCCGTTTCATTGTACACGGATACCGTGGCAGTGAAATTATAGGTCTCCTCGGCCTGAAGGCTATAGGCTGGTAAATCTAGACTCAGTGCATGTCGGAGGTCGGTGCTGTTTGCAAGTGCTGGAAGCTCTGGAATGGAGGACCATGTTACGAACATGGACGAAAGCGGCAGCGTTGAAGTGCAAGCACTAGACTCAAAGGCCTGTACGATGAGCCGAATGGAAAGAGGTTTCCACCGCATTGTTGCGATGTTCGTGGGTCCGGCCACAGAGACGTATGGAACAAGATAGTTAGTTGATTGAATTGAAACTGTCGCACTGCTCGAGGCTCCAAGCCAATTGGTGACCGTAACACGGAAAGCAAACACCGGCGTCTGCGACGAGTCTAGGCCAAGCGTGGTATAGAAAGCAGTCGGTGAGATAGTTAACGTCGAAGCCGTATACTGTGCGAACGTAGCAGCATAACTGAGCGCGGCTTGGTGTGTGGCGAGGGACACCTGTTCATCGTCCTGTACGTAGTATGAGAATTCTGGAAGGAACGCCCATTGGTAGGACAGAGGTCGGCCATATCCACCCGTGGAACGACGAGCATCCAGCACAATATCACGGCAGGACATCGAAGTTGGGGCGGACAGAACTGCGATTGGGCTCGGAACGACTTCTGGGAGGAGTAAGTTGCGCTCAAAAGGACCAGCCATAGAGCGGTCAGCTGTTCTCGATTTTAAGCCTGGAACAATCGCGATCTCATCGCCGGGTTCGAGCACAGGCAGACTGCCCAGAGTCAGAACAAGTAACTTGGGCGAAACGAATCGACACGAAGGCTCATTACCAGCACGATTCAAGGTTGAGGTTTGAATTACAACGTTGCATGGGATTTCACCGTTGGCAGACTGAGCCATACCATACTGATCTAGAAGTCCTGCTCCTGAGTCCGTGTTGGATGAGAAGACGATATAAACCTCGGCACCAGATGAACTCAACGTCGCATTGACGAAGGATGGAGTTGGATCGACGCGCGAGTACACAAATATGGGAATGGTGTTTGTTCCATCCGTAGCATCATAACCCGGAGGGAGTGGTAGTGCGTTCGGAGGGATAATAAACTTGTGAGTCACTGAGAAGTGCAGTAAGTACTGCTGAACGTTTCCTCCGTCAAGGTCAGAAATTTGTAGTTCCCCAGATCGAATGCGCAAGTTTGCTGTGTTTCGCGTGTAGGGATCCAGAGGAAGTGGCTGCCAACCGGGGCCTCCTTCGTGGGGAAGACTGGCATGGGTCCACTGGTATTCCTGATTGTAGATGTACTGAGTAGGAAGTTGTTTTACACACTCCGAAGGGCGAGCCTCTGCGATGAGACGCCCTTCGTCGCTCACGTAGTGCATATAGATCGGAGTACCAAGGAGGGAGACATATTCTGCAGATTGCTCATTAAAAAGGCTTTGTACCTTTGGCATCAGGGTGCTACGGATGATCATCATCGGAACGAAAACATTATTTTTCTTGGAAACATAGATATCTGGACTTGAAAATGGCGTATTTGAATACCAAGATTGGACCATAACCCGGAAGACGTAGTCGGAGTCAAATGGCGGGAAAACCGACTCGCCATTCTGCATCAAGTTCGGGATGGTAACGGTCGATGTAAGACCATCCGAGACGACAGATTCATCGAGCATTCGTTCGAGGTAAGGAGTTGCCACGGGATTAATCGATTCAGTGGCCCATGTGAAGCGAAGTCGGCCACCACCCGCAGCGGTCACGGGGGCGTATGCCTTTAACACTAGAACATCGTCCATACAACTACCATAGATTCGAGGGTACTCAACTACAACCGACAGCTGTGGGGTAACACCTGGCGGATCTTGCAGATCATATTCTGCCACGGTGGCGTTCGGTGGCGAAAGACAATCCGCAACAATGCATGACTTATGATAATTATCGATGGCACGCAAAGTAGTGTGACCAATGCGAAGTACCAGTCCAGTCTTTGTTGTTGGTTTGAATTGTGTACCCTTACCTTCAATTGAATATGTGCTCGTGAATCGCGCATGTGTGCTGTTCACCCACTGGCATAACATCTCTTCTTGGCTATCGACGAGAGCCGCGATCGTGTCGGGGGTCAGCAGATTTTCACATGAGGTCCAGCTTGGATTCTCGTAGGGAGGATAGTCGCCAATGGTCTGCAGCTCGCCCAGGGGAGCCCGATTTGTGGGCCGGTCGAACTCAACGTAAACACCTGAAAAATCATGAGCAAAGTATGCACGATTGATTTGGAAGGTTTCAACGCTTGGGGCTAGGTAAACTCCACGGAATCTCGGTGGGAAACGATCCGTTACCATCATTTTCGTGTACCTCGATTGACTATAGAACCAACCGTTTTCATTTGTGGGATCGCGATCATTGAAAACGGTATTCAGGAAGTTAATAATGCCAACCACTTCATGATGGCGACGTTCGCGCTTTTCGTTGTACTCAGCAAACGTCGCAGTGAATGGAACTTCATTCGGATCAGCGAATAAGTGGATGTAGAATTCAATCGTAAGTCGGCCATCGAATTCGACGCGGTCAATAACAATGGGAGCAATACCTGCTTCATCACCCCAAATATCTGGATCCTCGCGAATATCAATACCGTCTGGGTGGTTCGCAAACACGTGCATCATTTCTTCCAGGAAATCCTCCTTGAACTTGGCCATGTTCTCAGGGGCTTGGATCTTGGTCCAGTCAATACCATCAAACTGCAACGTGACACCCAAGCCGCGAATAGCCTGTGGCCAACGAACATTTGCCAGCTGAGAGCTTCGCACAAACCCAGTGGTTGGATCTCGCAGTCTCAATGTGGCGTCGGTGTAAGGTAAAGAAGGGTCAACCGTGGCCAAACCAGAACCTGTGAATCGGATCACCGTGTCCGCAGCCAGATCGTACTGAATTGTGAAGTTCATGACACGGCCGTGAGTAGTTGCATTTTGCATGTACTCGTAAAGGACTGTGTTGTCATTCTTGTTCCTCAAATGCTGGATGCGCAGCTCCAGCAGGCCGGGTTCTTCACCCCAGCTCCATGCCGAGGGGAGCTCGAAGTTGAAGATATCATTCGCCGGCGAATTGATGTACGTAATGACTTTACCCTCGAATGTGACCTGTTGCAAATCGTCCCAGGTCGTAAGGTCGAATCGCAAAGTGTCGAAAATGTGAGTCACACTACGAATTACCAAATCCTCCGAGTAGTCTTTGAGCACATTCTGAGAATCCAAGGTCTCGACACGAACACCGGTAAAGTCCGGCAGACCTTGGAGGGGAGCACGAATATGCTCGCAAACTAACCTAATTGGAGTGAAGTTGGGGACAACGGGATTGGGCAATTGACTCGTACTGATAATTGTTGCTGTGACTTGCAAATTGGGATCATACGAGCCTGTGACAGTGGTCGCAGCTCGGGCAACATTATTCACCTGGAAAGTGCATTTGGTTTCGTAGTTCTGAACCTGGCCTACCGCATAGAACTGCCAGCCCGCGGGGTAGTAGACCTTAATCGAGTCGCCAACACGAAGCTCGGTGTAAAGAGAATCAATGGATATGTACATGGTATCCGTTGCACCAGAAACGGATCCACCACCCAACTCACCATACAGCTCTGTCTCGCCGAGTTTAGATGCAACGATTTCGGGGCACGTTCCGGTTTCTGTGCGTTCAATTACATAACCTTGGGCATCTTGGGTATCGAAGATGAATGAAGCCATCGGGTTCGCACGCGCAACTGGGTTTCGGATGTTCGTGCAGGTAATGGAAACAAGAGTATTCTGGCTAATGCCCTCATTAACGAAGATGCGTAGTGCCTGTCCAGTTACAACGGTTGGCTCCGTGGAAATAGGGACCCAATCGAGGCCCTGTTTACGATGCGCGGTACAGGCTGTCTGACCGTTATAGTTGATTGTCCACGTCGCCGGCAAATTTAACACGAATTGATTCGAAGCTTCGAGCGCCTTGTTTACAGAGTCTAGGACGAAAACCACATCACCGTAGTAGCCTGTGTTCGTCTGCTCAGGAGTCATTGAGCGTTCATTTGAGCCCAGTGCTGGCACTGGGACTTCATAGATAGTTGCATCGGTACTCTCATCACGAATCGCGCCGCCAGGAGCCACAGATCTAATGATACCACTCGCTAACTCTGGCTGTGCATTCACTGGAGTTCGGATGTTCGAGCAGTTGAATTGAGTCTTGAACCCATCGTCGCGCAGCTGAATACTGGATGTGGCACCTTGAATTGCCAGCGTGATCGTGGTACCAGAGACTGAGGTCGTTGCGGGGATCGCTGCGACGGTGTCATCTTCTGACCACTTTTGAACGACACACTGCGTTGGCTGCCCTTCATAATTTAGCGCCCAACCAGTAGTAGCACCCGAGGGTAACTGCATCACGATGGAGTCACCACCATAAACAGGTGTTCGCCAAGCTGGAACAGTAACAATCAGATACGAGCGCGTGTTCGGGAAACTTGCCATGGCACGGAATGTGGGCTTGGGTGTGAGTGGGCCGGGAGAAATGGCCGAAACGATGGTCGTCGTATTTGATCTGAGGATACCGGTTGTCGCCGTGCCAGAATAGGTATACACAGTCGTGAGGACTGTTGACTGCACAATAAAGGGGGTTCGCAGATGTGTACAGATAATTGTAAGGGGCGAAGTAAATGACAACGCTTCACCCAAGACGAGTTCTAATCGGTTTGTAGTTGTTACAGTTGTTGTAACGCTCACAGGTGCGCCACCGGTCGTCGTTGCAGTACAGTCAGAGGCTTCATCCACATTGACGAGCCAGTTGCTGGGCAATGTGAAAAGAATTGTATCATTCTCATCCAAAGGCGTGGCGACGGTAGGCATGGCGATGCGAATGCTGGTTCGAGTACCTGCAGTCGGGCTGAGCGCCTCAACACTTGAAATAGCAATGGTGGCAGGGAAGACTTCCGAGAGCGCGACACCTGTTGTGGCATCACGTTTACCAACCGTGGAGGTACCAAGGCCTGGTGAAGTACCCCAAATCTCAGCAGTGGCACTGGCGCCAGCAAGCGCAGTTGGTGGTGCACGGACGCTCGTACATGATATCTTAAGCCTGCCGTCATCCGGAATACTGGTCTTGATCTGGAAGGATATGATCAGCCGAGACTGACTCCAAGACGGGTCTTGTGCGGTTTGATGCACGAAATCAGCTATCGCAACTGGGTTATCGTTCTGATCGAAGGCGGAGCACGCCGTGGAAGCTGAATCCTCCCATCGTGGAAGCGCTAGATAGACGTAGTCGTCTTGATTTACATGTGAGTGGAAATCTCCAATCTCAATCTCCCATGGTACCAAGTTGTAAGCTTGAATGTAGCTGCCTGAGGTGAACTTAGCGTATGCGATGTTGTTCGCTGCAACAGCTGGCGTAGAGAGTGTCTTGGCGCACTCCTTGACCGTCCACTTCGAAGGGTCATCGAAATCAGGACTAGTCGGTTGGACGGATACCCAGAACGTTTCAACTTTGGACATTGTTGCGGTCGTTGTTGTTGCGTCCACAGAGAGCAAGGGAGTTCTGATGTTCGAGCAAACGAATGTCACACCGAGCGCAGCAGTCGAGAAAGCACCCGCGTTGTAAATCCAAATGCCGTCAGAAGTGACCACAGTGTTGTAACCAGCGGTGGTGGTGGTACACACCGTCTCTCCACCCCAGTTCACGACGAATCCGTCACCGGAAACGGGCAAGTGTAGCAGCATGGCATTCACCTCAAAGCCCACACCGAATGTGAACACGAAGTTGTAACGAATCGAGATGACGGCATTAGTTTGAGCAGCCATGCCACCATCAATCTGTGCAACAATGTAGTCTGAACCGGCCGACTTGAGAGTGTTAGTGCAAGTCTCTGAGACCTGATTGTTATTGGTAATCTGAGCGCGCTGTGGAACGGCCAGAGCCGGCTGCAGAAGCGCCAGCAGGACGAGCGCAAGGAGGGCGACGAGCCATGGTCGTCGGGATGTGTGTCTGTGTCGTGTTACTATATCTCCACTCGTCGTCACTGCATGTGTTCGGCTCGTGTCCTCCGCGATGCAGGACAACGACGCGTGCATAGTGTCAGGCTTCCTTCGCGTTTTGCGTGTTTGACTGTGAGGTAGAGGTGATTCAAACTCGCATGCATGAAGTTTCGCGCGAGCTGAGCGAGGGACATGCGCCCCACGCTCCTCCGTCCTCTCTGGCATCGCGTGGAGTGCACGGAAAGAGAGCGTATCTGGGGGTCGCTCCCCTCGACAGTGGACTCTCGTCGGTCGCGTTTTTGCTCGTTCACGCGACGATAGGTCTCTTAGTAGCCTACGGAGCGTAGCTTGAGCCCCTCCTTAGCCTCTAACCTTGCGAGAGTCTGTGAAGCGCACGTGCAAGCCGTGCAAAGGGATGCAATGACATGGACAAGGTGAGTAAAAGTGGGCATGGAAGCATATTGGGCGATTTTGGGTGGTATCGCAGCGAGTGCCCTGGGTTGAGATAGGGTGGTTTCAGGAGAGCACCCAATTCTCTAACAAATGCAACATGTTACATACATCAACACGCACAGGAAATGGAGAAACACAGCGCGATTTATCACTTATGCAGAGTTGTTCCTTTCCGTTCCATATATCCGTCCTGGCCCGAATCCATCCACCTTTCGCTCACTGCTCGGGGACGAAAATGATTCCATCCACCATGGAGCAGATTTGCCTAGCCAGGACCAGGGATCTCCCACGTCTGCAGAGCTCTATGGTGTGAGTGGCGGCCTATCCTACTGCGGCGAAGCTAATGTCCTTGTTTTCCCTCTATGACTGAAGTATGAACTTATTACCTGCATGACAACCCCATGAAAAAACCGAAAAACGACACTCAGCAGGCGGAATTCAAGATTGATACGAGAGAACAAAACTCGTAAAATCCCACAACATAGACGCGATTGAGGTGACCCAACTGTCGCAGTATGTCACTCGCCTCACAGGTAGCTCGCGTGGCCTCAAAGGCCGCGCCTAAAGCGGTTGTAACACTGGTAAGTTCGCACGTAAAGTTGCCTTTCACTTGTTTCGCGACCGTTTTGGACGTGTATTTCACATGCAAACCCGCGACTCACCGATGCCTACCCTGCCTGTTTGATATATCTAGACTCCCGCTGCCGCGCGAAGGATACAGTTCCTCTGCCAGCAACAGCCATCTCCGTAAGTATACTCTGTTTACGTGTTCGTCGAGACTGCTTGAGGTACCTGCTCGCTCGCCTTCGCCACGCAGTTGCTGCACAACTAACCGCGATTCTCGCTGATCTATCCCTCTGACCCTTTAGTGTCGCTGGCGTCCGCCTAGGCGTCAAGACCCGCGGCTGCAATGGCCTCAGCTACACCATGAACTTCGCAGACAAGCCCAACAAGATGGATGAGGTAGGTGGATCCTCCGCATGAACTGGAGTGGATTTATGCGAGCATGCAAACGTCGCGTGGGAAGCTTTCAAGTGTAATTGTATGCAGTGTATTGAGCTGCTTTGATACGTTGTCCCTGCGAGGCTCGTGGATGTACAGTCCCTCAGAACAATGACGTATCTGAATGTCCGACTCGTTACTCATGTAAACGTGGTGATCACGCACTTTAGGTTGTCAACGTGCCTGACACGAATCTACAGCTATTCGTCGACGCGAAGGCGCTTTTACACGTCATCGGCACGACCATGGACTACGTCGAGTCCGATGTTAAGTCCGAGTTTACCTTCCACAATCCTAACAGCAAAGGCTCGTGTGGCTGCGGCGAGAGCTTCACGGTGTAAGCTCCGGTCGCAGAACCGTCTCGATTTCAAGCACTCGTTCGATGGAAGAACGGTAGGAAGATAGAGTGAAGGAAATGAAACCATGGATGGAGAGAGAGAAAACGCGATAGTGGTAACAAGGCGGCGCACCGAGTTAAGAGCTCTTTCCTGATGCGCCGTGAATTGTGTTGAGGAGCTGTTCGATCACCTCCATATCACTAGCACTGATCCTCTCCAATGCACTGTCTTCGTCCTGTAATGTCCGCTCTACCTTCGCCGGATTGACACTACAATAGTCTCAGCAGAATCTCCCCCTACTCACGTTTGATTTGTTCAGGTCATGGTTATTGGAAGAACGCATTCGAAATCAAGTCTAATCTCGCTGTTGTGCCGAGCAAGCCAAATGTGATACTGTAATTACCCTAACCCAACTTAACCTTTGCTTCAGTCTGTATCCATTTCATTAGCACAGATCATCGATCATAGCGAATCTCGCAACATTCCCTCAACGGCCACCCGCGCCCGCACTACCATCACACCACCCAGTATACAACGCTAAGTAAACGTTTCCATTAACTTTCGTCCCATTGCAGCCGAAGAAGGCGTAAGAAGACGATGAAATGTGTTGTTTTGCCTCACCCTACTCCCGCCCAGTGAATGTGACTGTGAGCCAGAAGCAGAAATTCAAATCGGGAAGTGTGTCGTTTTAGTCAATTCTGTCGATGATGCTAGGGGGTATTTTAGTGTTTCAGTGTGTATACTCAGTGTGAGCCGAGAGTCTTAACCCGCCAGTGGGGGTGCAGATTCCGACCCAGCCCAGGCGCCCGGCAGCGAGTGGAGGCTGTCGAGCCCGAGTCAGCCAGCCAGTCAGTCAGTCAGCCAGTCAGCCAGTCAGTCAGCCAGTCAGCGAGCGAGTGGAATTCCCAGTCGAAGAGGCCAATTTTAGGGTGTTGAAATGTGTATGACCCGGGGTTAAATACTTGGAATGGGCATAGTGTCTCGATACTAGGGGATATCGGATGGTGATTTTACGTATATATAAGCTAGAATATATGTTTTATACCATCACCACACACAGAATATCCAACTAAACCAACCATCGTCACTTTTCCTACTGTGCTTCACTTGTGCTACCTCATGTCTCCTCGCGCGTGGTATCTCGGGATCTCGAGATCTCACCAGCGTTTTTACACCTCGCTTGTGTGCCCACTCACCCTCTCTATCACTCCCACCCGGCACCCAACACAACTCTCGCTCTAGCCTCTCAGCCGCGCCCCAGCAGAGCTCCGTACCTCGGCTCTCAACTTGTTGTGGTGCTAGAACGTGGTCCGTAGGTCAGGCAGTCGGTCGGTGACTCACAGCACAGCGTGTGCACGTGAAAGTGTCAGTGATAGTGGCAGAACCTCGACGACAGCGCTTATCCACACACACACCTGGCTGGGTCAAGGTCAATACTCGCTCACCTCATTTGCCAGACTGAGCAAACTCTCACACAACTGCAATGATCGGACCAGGACCAGGACCAGGACCAGGACCGGGACCGGGACCAGGACTAGGTCTCTCAAGGTCCCCGGATACTGACACTGGCATAGGCTCAGGTACAGATATAGGCTCGAGCGGACTTGACGAGAACTCGAACTCGCCTTCACCAACCCTGAGGCGTATGCATCGGCGGTGTGGAAAGAGCATATCAGGCCGACAGGGACTGAGGCTTGCCATGATTCCACGCCTTCAGAACCTCACATGCCTTGCGGTAATGGTTCTTTTAGTGTGGTTAGCTACACCCACCGCAGCAATGATCGCGAAGAATCAGAAGTACACCATCGATCGAACGAGCCTGTCCTTGCTCTGGCGGTTCGGCTACGAACAAGGTGGTAGACTTGACATGACGCTCGACTTCAAAAACAATCCAACTTCGCCAATCTCGTTCTTCCTATGCTCAACCGATCAGGTGGAGCAATTCCAGCGACATCGAGTGTCCGAACTCTGTGAGTCCAGCACCCTTCGAAGGTCGCTGTGTTATGATTACAAGGAGGTGCCGGATTCATCAGCCCCCATGTTACATGCATTTTATGATGACGAAGCACTCCTCGAGCTCTCGGCATTCTCAATCGATGATGAGCAAGCTATGCCACAGTCCCGACTCCGGCTCTTCCAAGAGCGGCCTCTTACTGACCAGGCACAACCGCAAACTGAAAGGTCCTGGTCACGAGTCGCTGAGCTCTTAACGAATCGCATCAAGCAGATTCCTAATACGGTTTCAAGCTATGCTTACAGTGCGTTCAGCGCTTCCCCTGCGCTGGCTCCCATTCACAAGAAGCCGCCCGAAACCAAACGGTACGAGAAGCCCTCATCTCTGCGCAGACTCTATAAGGGCATGGTGTATCAACTTCAGCGCTTCGTTGACCACTTCACAGCCAACGAAAGTGATCGTGCTCAATTGTTCGAGACGAAGTCACCCGTGCTGCAACCCCAGAGCTTCAGTGGGTTCGTATCGTCCATGCACGACCAGGTGTTGGATTCTTTGCTAGAAATTCTTAGCGATGAGGCATCAGAAAGCGCCAACGCTAGCCTCACTCATGGAGTAGTCGCTTCTGAGCCGGAGGCCATTGGACTCACTTCCTACACCACGCTGGCTACAGAGGAGTTGAGGGGTAGAAGCCTCACGCCTCTCAACTCAACCTCTGTTCGATTTGTAATGGACCCCGTTCCCAAAACAACTCGCATGCATCTAATCCAGCTGAACTGCGAGTCGATCCGATACACCATGTACTTGTCGTATGTTGCAGTCAATCCAGGCGGCGAATACCTCTCTACAACCATAATCCCGTACAAGGCTCTATATCTTGTGGCGTTACTCGCATGGAGCCTATTCACCACCGCATGGGCAATCAGCTGGCTGAGATACCACCGTTGGAATACTCGTGCGCAAATGCTCCTGACGATCCCCCTTTTACTTCGCGCGCTTCAGTCACTTTTTAAGCTGATCTTCTGGAGGAGTGCTTCAAGCAAAGGTGTCTACGACTTGCCCCTTTATTGGGTTGGATTCTTTGCAACCGCCTTAGCCAAGACTTCATCGCTTTTCATTTTCCTGTATCTGGCCTTCGGCTACGGTATCTTCCGAAGCTCAGTTCCTGAAGCAGCCGTACGAAGGATCGCCATGACATCCGTCATGTATGCTGTCGGATGGTGCCTGTATAACCGTACGATGACACTGGGTCTATACCTGGTAGCGTTCGCAACCTTCCTGTCCATTGAGCTCTGCGTCCTGGGTCTTGTTCGCATTGTGCGAGCCGTTCAAGACCAACTGGTACTGTTAGACCAAATCCGTATTGCTGCTGCCTCAACGCCTCTTTGGCCTAAGGTTCTGATTTTGGCTCGTCTTCGACGAATCTTCGTCTACCTTCTCGCTGACTTCTTCGTTCCTATTTGGTCAGAAGCATTCCAGCAGGAGGGCCCATGGATTGGAGACTTATTTGACCATCTCATCCACTTCATTTTCCTTGGATATCTGTGCAAAGCCTATCTTATGGTTCCATTCAACCCTCATCTCAACTCACTTGCAAAGTTATTCCATTTAACACTACCCGCTCCTTCCGTCTCGGCTCTGCTTACAGCTCTAGCTCCACGAGTCGCCCCTGGAGCTCCCCTTTGGACACCAGGCGTCTCGATGGACCCTCCTTTGGGAGGCGCGGTAGGAGGTTGGTCACAGCACCCTGGCCTCCGTATCTCCCGCGCTGCAGCGCAAGCTAACTTGAGTCATCAGTTATATACTGTCAACTACAATAACGGCTTACCAAATCCTGCGTCCCAGGTTGGAGCCGCCCCTAGTCCCGTGCCTGCTGCCGAAGATCCTTTCCTTCAAGATCCAACTCGATTCACACCGCTTCCTGCTTCACTTGCCGTGATTTTGTCGGAGCGTGAGGCGCTCGAGTTAGCCCCAATAATCCTCCGCAACCCGTGCCCCTGTCTTGATTACCAGGTGCCAGCCGGTCGATCGGACGATAGAGACAGTCTTCCGCATCGTGGTGGCGTGTGTCCCAAACAAGCCTTGGGATCCATCTTCTCCGTCTTATCGGATGATAAGCCACTAGCACAACGCGCTGCAGGTGCTATTAACCCGGCATCAAGACAGCCCTCACCCTCTGCTCCTATGCCCTCCTCCGCAGCCGCTGCGGCTGGAAGTGGACCCTTGTTGTCACCACAGCGACATGAGGACCCAGGAGTGGTGCGCTCTCCTCGAAGCTGGTTGGGACTGGGATCCGAACCGACCTACCATAGGATACAGGATGAAGATGAATAGTTTGCATTGTTTCAATAGCGTCCTAAGTAGTGTATAGTGTTACGGTAGCTCTGTGCCCTTGAATAAAAGGTTTGTATTTGTGATACAGCTCTTGTGTGTACTTGTGTAATGAAGCTGGATGCAAACAAGTGAAACGCAACCAAAATATCACAGGGTGCCAAGTGCGAGAGCCAGATGGATCTGCTAACCGCTACTTAGCCATACATTGATTGAAAGACGTAGGCCTCGGACGTGAGTATCTCGATATCAGACTCGGTCCATCCGTCGGTTGGGAGATGTTGCAGGAACACCACCAAACCTTGGAAGTCCAACTTAAGCAGGGGTTCCCGCCACTTTCGCAACAGTGCCAGGAGGAGGTAGACATAATAGTCCTCAAATCCTGAGCCCTTGTCATCGGCCAAACACGTATCCCATAATCGAATAATCAAGTGTAAGCTCATTTCTCGCATCATGATGCAGTTGATCCATCGGAAAGCAAATTGGACAAACTGGAGATTGTTGACATTCACGAGGTGATCGTAAAGCTCAGGATCTACACGCTGTGTGAGGTCTTGGAGCTTGAAAATCATGCGCTGAATACCCGGTTGTGCAAAGGTATAGTGATCTTGGATGGAATCGATAAGCGCAGTGAGACACCAGAACGTATCAGCCTCCACTCCACCAAGCGCTGGCGGCGTCAAAATGGAATTCATGAGCTGCTCCATCTGAGCAGCAATGGAGTTCGAAGTCGTACTCGTGGTGCTTGATGTTCCGTCGCTTGCTGATCCTGACTCAGTAATCGACGTTGTGGACGATGTAGGTGACGCAGCCTTGCCGGAAGACGAGCTTGAGGCCTCTGCATCTCCCTCTGGCTCCCGTGATGCTGTGATTGCAGCACCTGTGCCCTCAGGCGCTTTTGTCTCTGCTCTGGGATTGGCTGCCGCCAGGACAGCTTCTATTGCAGCCGCCGAGCTTGCATATGCGCTCAACGAGTAGGATGATGCAGAGGGACGCGGCGCGGCTTTACGACCAAGGATGTATCCTGCGATTTGGTTCAAGGAGTAGATATCATGACCAGTGGCTGCCTCTATAAATACAGTCAACAAAGGAACAGCAACATCGTTCAAACCTTGCACGTAGCCAGACGCTGGATGGCGAATAGCCCAAATGTACAGCACACGCTCCATCAGTAGCTGAATTGCGGGCAGGTGGAAAAACGGATGTTTCGGGACCATACGAGGGATGTCTTTCTTGATCTGATCAAGCAGTTCCTCTTCAGCTTGACTTCGCGACCTATCAGGGCTGTAGTAGTCCTGCTGAACATACAGAGCATATTCTCTTCGCTTACGCATGAGTGCAGGAGCCCGGCGCTCCATGTTCTGCGGTAGGTAACCTAGTAAAATCTGCCATGTTGCAGCGCGCACAGAAGGTGGTACACCTTTCCACGCAAGCTGCCTTAGCTCCTTCAAGTCCACGGCCGGGCTGTCCAAGAGCTTCAGGAACTTTGCTTCGCGCCGTGCAGCTTGTCGATCTGCAATATTTTCCCGCAGTAACCGACCGTCCCGTTCCCAGTCCTTCTCTACAGCATTGCGTGGACTGGACGAGCCCGCCCGATCTTTAGATGGTGTGGTCGGAGGACAACTTCGCGGGGGTTGATCATTGGCATTACACGGTGTACCATCTTCAGGTGCTGATGTGCCATTATTCGATGAGCCTGGGGTATTGGGTTTGGTTCGACCTCGGACCTTATTGATGAATGCAGGGAGAAACGACCAGAATCCTCCAGACGAACCATTCGAGTTTGAAGCTGAGCCTGGCTCTGATCCATCTGCCGCTGCACCAGAGGTATTTGTGACAGATTTAGAATCAGTCGAAGAGCTTAGAGCCGACGATGTCACGCTGGAAGATGTCACCGACGATGGACTAGAGCTATCCCTAGCAGATGGCGCGGAATAGCCGTCGGACTTCATCTCCTTTGCCTCGACGTCATTCGACGTCGTTGAGGAATCCTCATGCCTACTCGACGACGCATGACCCTCACTCTCTGCAATTCTGTCAAACGCTGCTGCAAGTTTGGCTGCCGCGCCAGCTTTGAAATTAATGACCTCTTGTCGATGGTCACGCGAGAGCGGTCCGGGGTTCTCGAAAGATTCGGGTGCTCGTCCAGCAGGTTCAGCCGTCAGATTGGATGCGGGGGATGAGAAGGATAAGGGACTAGTGGAGCTTGCTGCAATGGATTCGCCAGACTCGTTCGTCGGTGCGATGTCATCTAAAATATCATGTGGAAGCTTCCCGCCCCCACTGCCACTAGTACTATTACTGCTGCTGCCTCCTGCACCTGATCCTGAGGCAGAACCGGTGCTACCCGTCACAGCTGACACAGCCGAGACTGCGGAAGCCAAGAGTGATGACATGCTGAGCTGAGTTGTTTGCCGCAGTAAGTCCTAGAGGAACTTAGGCTGGATGTCCCTGGACCGAACGATCCGTGGGGAAGTCGGAGGGATTGGCTTCTAGGCTATCAGCAGTTTGGACGGAGTGCTAGTCTTGAGTGCTCTCAGACACCACTTGTGGTATCCGCCTGTTCTGCGCCACTTGAAGTAGAATGACGAACTTCAAGTCGGTTTGTGGTGGTACTACTAGGAGAAAGCCAGGTTCGCGCCAGCCTTTAAGCGCGTAGAAATATGTCTCGTCGCGGAATGAGGGCGCCTATCGAGGTGTGAGCGATTTCGACTTACGTATAGTGCGAAACGCGTGGGGAAAGCACACCGCTTGAGCCTGGAATCTAAACTCGAAGGCGGTGAAGGATAGGAGAAGTGTAAGTGTACGTGCAATGATCGGGCTAAAACATCGTCTATGCATGGTTTTATCAGGTGGCCAGTTGCATTAATTGGGTCTCATACCCAGGATCCAACTCCAACCCCGAGGAATCCCACCTATTCCAATCTACTTGCATGCTTCCTTTCTTCGTTTCTGAACCGGGGTCAGGGGTGACGGAATAGCTTCCACCACACGAGAATCAGTCGCCAACTCGCAGTATGTTGCGAGTAGATCCCCCTCGCTGAACCCTCGAAACGACGCGAAATCTCACCTTTCCAAGTGACTTTTGGAGTGAAAATACGCAGATGAAATGTCTCATTGCTGAATAGTTTGGATTTTTGTGGTGTCCCATGCTATTCTACGTTGGTTTAACTTGAAATACCGAGCATATCCTCTCCCCCTGGCGCATAAGTTGCCCTCGTACACGCGAGGATATTTATTCCAGCCTCGTGCCTGTACGAGAGAATGATGTTCGGAGAGAGTACTGGTGTATACGCCTGAGTCTATGCATGCTAACTGTGTGCTCCACTGTGATAGCTCGGATGTGCGTATTGCTTTATCTTCAGCGGATGGAAATGCCCCCAATTTCTCAGGAACACTCACTCATGTCCAACCCTGCTCACTACGGCACACACCCAATCCACAGAACTATAAGCCCAGTTCAACATGTCTTCACTTGCTGATCTTGCTAGTATTGTTGCCCGACTCGAGGCTGTCGCTGACCGCTTTGAGAAGCTCATGCCTGGCACTGGCGCCGCGGTCAAGGCCGCCGTTCCCCCTCCACCTCCCTCTGCTAGCTCCTTGCCTGCTGCTGGCGGAAGTGGAAACGCAGCTGCGGACGAGTTCCAGGACATCCTCAACAAGGAGTATAAGGCTTTTGTTGAGCATGCCAAGAAGTACACTCACCCCAGCAAGGTCATCGACCAGGTGACTGCGGGCCTAGAGTCCGTTCTCTCTGTTATTAAGGCCGCACCTCTCGCCAAGCAGCCCGATGCCCAGGAGCTCTTGAAGGTCATGGACCCTCTTGCTAAGGCTATTGCGGCTGTTGAGCCATGCGCCTTCGAAGCTGAGATCACCCCTGAGGGTGACCATGTCAAGGCTCTCCAGGAGTCGCTTCCTCTTTTCTCATTCCCTCTCTTCACCGCAAAGGGCAAGGACTTCGTCGACATGTGCAACACCTACAATGATGCTACTCAACTCTACCTTAACAACGTTCTTACCAAGGCAAACCGCTCTGACAAGGAAGATATCAAGACTGGCTACCGTGCATATGCTCTCGCATACCGCGAGTTCATGGCACGTGCCTGCACTTTTATTTGCAAGACTTTCGCTGCCAATGGTCTCCCTTGGAAGGCAGGTGGTGTTGCGCTCGCCGACGCTGTGAAGGGTGCTGCAGCTGCACCCACTGCTGCAGCTGCGGCCGGTGGTGTTCCTCCTCCTCCTGCCTCCTCAAAGCCTGCTGCAGCTGCTGATGCTCCAGCTAAGTCCAGCACCGAAGACCCACGTGCAAGCCTCTTCAAGGAACTTCAGCAGGGCCTTTCGATTACCAGCAAGCTTCGCCACGTTACCAAGGAAGAGAAGGAGAAGTACAAGGCCGCAGCCAACTCTGGTACCCCCATTATTGAGGAGGCCAAGGTTGTCGAGCCCTCTGCTCCCGCTCCAGCCCGTGCCAAGCCTGCTGCTCCTGCTGTCAAGCCCCCCTCCATCAACCACCAGAAGGGCTCTGGTAAGCTGTTCATCGAGAACTACGTCGATGACAAGGAGAGCCTTACTTACAACGACCTCAGTGGCAACACCTCCATGTTCGTTGGTAACTGCCGTAACTGCAACGTCCGTGTCAGCAACAAGATCAAGGCGATTACCATCGATGGCTGCCAGCGTATCCACCTCTACGTAGACAGCCTCCTCACCACCGTCGAAATTGTTAACAGCAAAAACGTCCATGTTCACATCACTGGCCGCGTTCCCACTGTTGCTATTGACAAGTCCAGTGGCTGCATTGTTGCTCTCCCTATGGACACTTCCATTGAGGTACCCAAGATCGTCACCTCGAACATCTCTGAGTGCAATGTTCACATGCCCAACCCTGCTAAGGTTGGTCAGGAGGACAACGATGAGATCGATGAAGTTATTGAGGTCCCCATCCCCGAACAATACGAGATTGCAATCGACCTGGCCAAGGCCAAGGTTAGCGCCGTACCTGTCGCTCACGCATAAGCAGCTGCCGCCTAATCCCATCGTCCTGCCCACGGGTTGCTGCAAGTAGATTCGCAAGTTGCGGTACTTGCACGTTATTACGTTGTTGCTGTTATTGCTTTTGTTGTTGTTGCTGCTGCTTGATGTCAGAGAGAATGTATTGGTGTATTGAGTTGCATTCAGTTATCACTCAGGTTGTTATGGACAGTGGGTAGCTGGAGTTGAAATTGCGATATGTAATCTAAGCGAGTAAAGAATAAACGCAACTAGGGTTTAAGCCAATCGCTGTGCGGACCGCGCTAGCATCCTGACTCAAATAGACCAACTTAAATCCGATTTTACATCTTGACCCTCTTGTGCTTGTGCTTCGCGGATTCGTCATCCGTATCGCCTTCTGCGACAGCACTGGACTCCTCACCCGACTCAGCAGAGTCGAATGACTCTTCCTCGTCAGACTCGTGTTTACGCTCCTTCTTCTCCTTCTTTTCTTTCTTCTCCTTCTTCTCTTTCTTCTCCTTCTTCTCTTTCTTTTCCTTCTTCTCCTTCTTCTCCTTCTTTTCCTTCTTCTCCTTCTTCTCCTTCTTCTCCTTCTTAGCGGTCATGCGATCCTCATCGGACTCTTCGTCAGACTCTTCGTCAGATTCATCCTTCTTGGAATTGTACTCAGCGAGCTCGCGCTTGTAACGCTCCTTATCTTGTTCAGCGCGCTTCTGGTATACAGCTTGCTCCTCAGGTGAAAGAGAGCGCCACTTTTCGGCGAGAAGCTGAGACACCTCAGTAACCTTCTTGCCAGGGTTCTGCGCGACAACTTCGGCACGCTTTTCCGCGATGAACAAGAAATATGCAGTGGCTGCTCGCTTGGGGGCGTTAGGGTCTTTCTTACCCTTCTTGCCGCCCTTTTCTTTACCCTTCTTTTCTTTGCTGCTCGTGCTGCTGCTGGATTTGGCCTTGGACTTCTTCTCAGGGGCGCGGTCCTTCATCTCATCTTCGCTACCTCCTTCGCTGCCCTCTTCCTCGTCTTCGGATCCCTCCTCCTCATCGTCTTCATCCTCGTCTTCATCCTCATCCTCGCTCTCCTCGTCACTGTCGATCGCGAAGTCTTCATCGTCCTCATCTTCGTCTTCATCCTCATCCTCAGCCTCCTCTTGGACGCGGCGCAGGTATGGATCATCATCACCTCCGGCACGATCACGTCCGGAAACCTGACGAACCTCACGTCGTGAAACGATGTTCAGTTGCTTCTCTTCCATGAAGGTGTACAAAGCATCATACTCCTTTGTGTCAATGGCAGAGAAGATAACCGGGTGCTTAGGATCATCGCGAAGAGTGAACTCCAGGTCGAAACCTCGCGAATCAAGGTTGCCAACACGGGAGAACTTGATCGAGTGGATGTCCTCGTGTCGGATGTAGATTGCGGGTTTCTTGATGAAGAAGAATGATTTGCTAAGGAGGAAGAGTTCACCATCGTTGGCCTTGCACGATGCCTTAACGTACGAGCCACCATGCGACGCGGTAAAGTCCTTGGTGGCACGGAACATCTTCACATTCGAGAGCGTCTGCACGACATAAGGCGCAATCTGCGCAAGAGGACCCTCCATCGTGGGCTTAAGTTTGTCCGCGAATTTGGCTTCAAGCTCCTTTGTCAGTCGAATCGGCACCTCAACGGAGGGGCCATCCGAAACAAGTTGTGTGATGATGTACGGATAAGCAGTGCGGCCCTGGCGAATCGGGGGGTCGAGACCAATCACGAAGTATGTCTCATCCTCTGACGGCTTCTCCAAATAGAAAAGCTTGGTGATTTGTGTGTACGCAATCGTGTAAGAGAAGGAAGCACCCTTCATGCGGAGGAATGTCTCGTAGCAGTTAAAGGTGTACCGACCACGAGGGACAACGCACATGAGATCCTTGAGCTCTGCAATGGCATCGCCTGACTCTTCACTGAAGGCACCCTGGAGGAGGATCATGTTGTTGAGCTTCTCGGCTGGGCTGGTTTCCTTCTCTTCAGTCATCTCGTCGGTGTCGCCCTCGTTGGTCTCACCTTCGCTTTCTTCGCCTGTCTCTCCCTTCGAGTCTCCCACGACGTAGAATCGTGCGCCGACCAGCTCCTCAACCTCCTCGCCGAGATTGTCATTGAGAATCATGTCGACAGTGATATCATTGCGGCTTGAGGCCACACTTCGAGCCATGGAAGAGATGGGAACGTCGAAAATAAGCTTGCCATCGCGCATCAGGCGAAGGTGACCAGCTTCAACCTCTGCAGTGTCACCCCAGTTCTGGCCTTCGGTGTTGTACTCCATCTTGCGGAAGTCCTTCTTGGTGGAATTCGCGAGCTTTTCAAATTCGCTCTCAGCACTGCTCTCGAAGCCTACGAAGCGAAGCAAGCTCGACCCACCCGAGACATACACAGTCAGGATGAAGCCCTTGGGGCCCTCCATCCAAGAATAGTAGGTCACGTCGTCGGTCTTGATGTTGATATTCTAAATGGATGATAGTAGATAGAGAGGAGCACGGATAGATTATCCGTGTGATGAGCCCAAGATTCAATTTGTTGCGAGCATGGATGCTGTGGTCGGTCGATTACACGCAGATCGGACCAAGCTTGGCGGGAAATGAGAGCGGCGGGGTTATTGTGCTGCTTCGGACAAGAGATTGGCACCAAGATGGAGGTGCCTGGACAACACCCACTTGCGTATTCATGCGCATCTCTAAGGACATGCTCAGCATAACTAGGTCGCCGCATAAGGATAATACACCTACCTTGCCGCTCTGGCCTTGCCACGAGATGCCTTCTTCAGTGGCCTTGAAGGCACCGCTGGTGCGCTTGCCCTGGGTCAGCAGTGCGATGGGATTATACGCCAGCGTTGTCGCCATGGTTTGCGCGGCTGATTGCTCTGAAGTGGATGTCAGGAGTGGGTCAAGCATGTGGGTGAATGTGTGCGAGATGCGAAAATGTTGACTCGTGAGATAGTTCTTGTTGAAAATCACTGGTTTTCCGAGGATGATATCAAGTGACACCCAGTTCATTCGATATGTCTTATAATTTCGCATTGAATCTACACATTATATCACAAACATCTCGCCATCTATATCATAATTTTAGACATCCAGAATTAGCTATTTGAGCTTTGGCGCCAACTGTTCATGCGCGCTGTTTCCTGGGGTTCCGTCCAACTACGTGGTGTGGCTATAGGCGCAAACGTATTTACATAGGATGTGAACGTTAATTACACGTTTGATCTCCAACGCAGGTCTGCTCACCCTCTGATTCCGACACGACTGGACCAATTTCGCAGCTCTGCAGACTCCGGTAGGTGTCGATTCCGGAGGATCTGTCATAGGATCGTCTAGGACCTCAGGCGCGAATGACTTTGAGCAGCATGATAGCCCAGTATTCCATATCCCAGTGCAAGAACACCCAGGACTCCAGAAGGAAGCCCCGGGAAAGACGCCGAGGAAGCTGGGATTTAGGGCGTCGGAGTGCGATTTTGCGGATACATATGTGATATGTTGGGGACGATTCAGCTCAGTGGGTATAGGGTAGCACCAAACGCTGTTCCCAGTGGGCTGAGCGTGGGTGGCCATGGTCAACCCCCGAAAGCCGCAATAAACCATCTGCAAAGAAACGTTACTTGAGGTGATTTTCTGTAGTATGATATCTGCAGTCAGGGCGAATGTGGAGCACTTTCGACTCATAGTTTGCGCACGTTACGGCATGCCAATGTAGGACAAAGTTGTTTTATTGCTCCAAACTCACGCTCAGTCTGCGTCCGATACCTCCAATTTCTGCAGTTTTTGCTGAGATCGGGATAACCGTCGATAGCTCGCGAAGCCAGCGGTTCCGAGACGTTTCGGACACTGATACCACTCCACCGCAATGTCACATAATTGTGTGAGGGAGACAGCTTTGAACTGTGTTGCTGACCGCTCTGGGTCATACACCAGGATAACAGGATGGAATAAGAGTCCCAACCAACGCAGTAGCGGCGTGTGGCGTGCCTATGGAACAGTGGTGGTAGTACTGACCGTTTTACTACTCGGCGCATCACAGGTCTACGCCGACTGTTCCACGACCCAGCAGCTTCCAAGCGATCTGCTCTGTGCAAAATACGTAGACTACGCGATTCCCGGTGATTGGTTGGAGCAGGATATCCGCGGCAAGGATAACTTAGTTAAGTACGTACCGATAGTGCAATCCGATGGGCATATGCTCCTCACAGAGCCCTGTCCGGCACGAGAAGTTCGCCCTCTAGGCGACCTGTGATTGTGTTAGGCACGCGCCGCGTCTTGGCCAGCGCTGTGATAAATTTGCTTGTGAACAGTTACTCATTATCTTGCGTTGAACTCCGCCCTCAAACAAAACCCCAACGTATTCGACTGTAGGAATGCGGCCCACACGTGCCGGTACTACCAATTGGCTGAATTCAATTGCCGAAAGTTGTTCTACAAATGTGAAGATGGAAAGTACGTTAACGACCCTTGCCGCTTTCGAATGCTCTGCTTGGGGCGCTGTGACACGTCATGAGATGACGCACATTGCCTTTCCTCATTGCGACCCCTTCATCCTCCGCTATAACCTACTCTCAGGACCGAACCTCTTAAACTCTGCCTTAGCACCTGCCTCGCAGGATACCATTGGGACGATGGTACATCAACGTGCTCACGGCGTGTGGAGTTCTCCAGTATCCAAAACGAATGCAGCAACTCGAATGACTTCTCGTCCGATCCGAATGAATGCTATGACCACGCGATTCCTGAGCCGAAGAAGAGCACTCAATGGAGATGGCTCCTTTTTGGCATTCTAATTGGCATCGGTGCAGCAATTTTATTCACGCTTCTCTATCAGTGGTGCCGCGCAAAGCGTATTAGCCCTGAACTAACTGATGCAGATGTGAACCGTGTATTTGAGCACGAGCGCAAGGCGATGGAAAAAGGCACCTGGACTGGACCCCTCCCTCCAGTGAACTCAACTATGACTCCTGAAGAGATTGCTCAAGCAGCTGAAAGCCGAGAGAAACGCCAACAGGCCATTGCCGAAGCCGAAGCACGCGAGCGCGCCCGACAGGAAGAGCACCGTCGGCAGATGGTTCAGGCTCGCAACCAAGGTGCAGCAGAATCACAGGTCGACAATGTTGAGATGCAGCCGCTTCATCGACAAGGCCACCCTTTGTAAATCATGTCTAGAACCAGCATGTGTAAAGAGACGTGCATTCTCTTGCCTACCCGCCTGCTCAGCGTTCGTGATAGAATAATGAGTGGGCGATCTACATGTTTTGGCGGTCGAGGGATGTCAACGGTTGAACCTACCTCGCCCTCCTCTATCTAAGGATCGTCTGAGGCCTTGGCACGACATTTTGTCTCGGTTTTGAAACTACTTCACAATTACTATCGTACACGTTCATCTCTTGATTTTTATGACAGTTCTTGTTTACTACAACTTATCAGTATTGTCAAATAACTTAACATCCTTGAATAGAATGTCCTCGGCATCCTCACTTGTTTTCGATTCACTGGTGGTTGCCCCTGCTGCAGCCATCTCATCACTAGCGCTGGCCTCGGCTAGCTCTGGATCCACTACCAATGCAAACATCTTCACGGGGAACAGCTGCTTCGGGAAACCGAGTTGAAGCTTCTCGTAAGCAACCTTCAGACCTGCAGCTCGGAAGATGCTTTTGTACTGTTCCTCGGTTCGCGTGATTGAGAAATCTTCATTATCGGCTACCCAGCCATCCCTCGAGATGTTCTCCTTTACGCCAATTACACCACCTGGGCGCAGTCCCTTCACGCAACGCTTCAAGAAAGCGATGAGATCGACGTCCGTGAGGTACGGAAGCACCCACTGGCACCAAATGAGAGAGTATTTGTTCGGTTCTGGAGTCCACTTCTCGAGTCCGAGCTGGATGAACTCACCCATTGTAGGCACACCTTTCAAATTCTCCTTTGCCTTTTCAACGAACTTGGGGGTGGGCTCGATCAGATCAACGACTGGGAAGAGTGGGCATAGCAATCCCTTAGTGGTGCGACCAATGCCAGCACCGCAATCCGCAGCGGGTCCGGAAAAGTCAACGACTTTGGACAGCTTAAGGAATGCATGGGATCCAGTCAGATCAATGCTAGAGATATTGCCGAAGCCACCAAGCACGCCATTGTCTGTGGCCTCCACCGCAGACCAGTAGCTCACGCTCTTGTTGTACCATTTCTGTTCTTTCTCCTCGTTGCTCTTACCAGAGGATTCATCTCCAACGCGCTCCTTCCAGAATTGGTCTATGTCGTGGTACACCTTGCCCTCTGTGTCCTGACCCGAGCGCCTAGAATAGCAGGATATGCCCAAACGCGAACATGCCCGCAGAGTTGAGTATCAGTGAATGAATTGTCGCGGATAACGCGCGGTCATGGACACCGCATGAGGGGCGAATATGCATATCCGATTTGAATTAGTACGTACTCTTTGGCGGAAGCGGGTTTCTTACCTCGCACACCGCGCGTGCTCATCTTTTAGGAATGTCAATATTGTTCGCAGTTTCCTGAAAAGAGCCAAGCGAAGGTTTTGCTCCGCGCTGGAGAAGGCAGCACGCGAACAGAATGTAGTCTTGAAGTCTGGTTGTTTATGCGGGAATATACTGCACATAGTGATTTGGCTGTCAGACAGAGCGTACCACAGGCCAAAGACACCAGAGAGTTTGGATAAGGCCGGCCCGAGCTGCACAGTCGATTCGCGTAAGCTCGTCCACGTGCCGTATGTCACTTATAAGGCGAAACTGCGCATATCTCTTGCTGGGAGAGCCACATCAGCACTTCAAACATCCACATCCCTTCGATACTTTGAGAAAGATTCCTGGGATGTCCGCTGCCACGAGCTTGGCTCAGTAGCTGGTTCGCAGAGTCATTTCTCGCTCAGACCATGTATATGACTGACATAAAAGAGGAAAACTTGTGTTTATAGGCCATTATGCACTCGGTGGTGGTGTACAGTCTTGCGTATAATTATTCTCTTCTCGGAACTGGGACTGGGATCACTTGCCAAGAGCCATAAGCTTCCTGACTGTGCAATGTTCTCTAGATGAGGGGCTTTCGCATCACACTCAAGCTGCACATGACTTTTCTATAGCATTCCTGGCTTGTATCCAGGTGAAAAGTCACGCCACAGGCTTGCACCCCCCGCGACTCAGACCCCTCGGAAGGGGAGCCAAATCAGCGAATCATGTGAAAGTGACACAGGTTGGGATATGGGAGATCCCTCGTGCGGATGGTTCCCAAACCGCGTACATTCCCCAGACCCTGGAAGATCTTCCGATATATTTACCTGGTGCACTGCGTATCCCCACTGGATTGCGTGAGATTGCCACGCAAAATGTGTGTTCATTTTTCCAGATTCGCTTGGGTCGTGTGTTGGGGTTAGCCAGGAAATGCTACGATAATCTGTGGACAGCATACGGTGAAGACGAGCTTGTGGAGCTGAACACTCAGAGAATTCATGCCAGCACGACGGAGATGCTGAGAAATCGCAGCCTCTGTCACGATAGCTGACACGATCCTCATCAAATGCGAGATGATATTCATTTCTCACGTGGTTTGCGTAAAGTGGATCCTACTCGTGCGTGTGAGCATCGCGCCAGACTCATTCAAGTTTATTGTCACTCTCCTTGCTCCTATAGTTAACCGCTTGCCTGCCCAATCGTACCTCACTGCCAGCCAACTGGAAGCAGTTCGAGGGATAGTGACTTGGTAGCTCATTGCAAGCAGAGCACCAGCGCGGCAGGAAGCGCTAGAAACCTAAGCAAACCTTTCGTCACGCGAGAGACTGATTCTGCCTCATTCCGAGTCACCCCAAGCCCCAAGGGGAAAAACCACCAAGCGAACTACTTAACCAAGGAACGATTGACCCAGCTCAGCTACGCTACTCATTGATACATCACGACCCATGTCTGCGGCAGGTGTATCGTCGATGTCCACTACACTGGCGGATAGTGCGATCACCTCCCTTACGGCGCCTCAGCAAGGGAAATCGGGACTAACACGAAGCTTCACTTATGTACCTAATGGGCAGCTCTACTGGATCCGAGTCGTCGGGCTAAGTGTAACTCTACTCGATGAAACTCTATCGCTCGTGGCTACCTTCGAACCATTTGCGAATATCGAGCAATTTCAGCAGATCGACCAAACTTTGACCCAAGACCACACAATCACTGCAGTTTCGGTCTGTGCCCCGATCTCAAGAATTGCTTTGAGTCTAGGCAGTTTCGCGTACGTCTTCCGATTAAGCCACAGTATCACTGACCGCAATGAGAAACCATCGAGCTCTTGCACCCACTCCAAGGCCTGCTACCGATTTAGGTTGCGACTTGAATCGTGTGCGCTTGTCCCCTATCCTAACTACTTCCCTGAAGTGGGCGGCTCAAATAGGATCTGTGTGCCTGCAGAGATCCCCAACGATCGTGCTCTAGCGGTGCCACAGGACAATCGAGCTGACAAGAACTCGACATCTATCGGCCAGGAGGAACGAACTTGCAATCTAACTAGCCAACACATTCTGGCTCTGGAATGGGCCGTTGTGCCCAATGTAGCTGCAGCTACCCTTGCATTTGAGGAACTCGTCGAAGAGCTGGCAAGTGAGCAGCAGCGAATTAATCAACTACTCGACGACATCCCTGGCCTAAGCAACCCACGACTGGCGCAGAAATACCTGCGAAAGAATCAGGGCAACGTTTCAGTCTCACACCTGGATACCGCAGTCGAGGATGTAGAATCAACACTAGAAAATGCACGGCAAAATGGGGAAGGGACCTCGACCCGTACAAATGATGCATCAAACACATTTGAATTCATAGCACCGTACATTATGCACCTGGTGGTTGTAACGAAAGGACACATCTTCACTTATGTATACGAAAAGAAGGCATTGTATCCTGACTATGTAATGGCCTCACATCTCCCACTTGACCCAATCCGATCAAGTTCGCTTTCGAGTTTAATCACATCAATATCGCCACGAGGTAGCTGGTTAGCCCTGGCTCTCCCCGATTCCGACGAGGTCATTCTGCATCGCCTAAGGCGACCCTGCTTTGCGTCACATGCACTCAGCTTTTACCATAGTCCATCCACATCATTCGCTACAATACCCGAGGATACAGCATCCCCAGCACTAGCGGTAGATCTCATCGCCAGCACTGGTCGAAAGGCCCTGTTCCCCACGCCACTCTTCGGCGGAGTTAGGTCGAGTGACAAGAGCAATGCAAAGCTATCCACTATCCAGCTCCGAGTGGTTTTCGAAGTTCTCCTGGCACAACCAGTCATTTTGAAACATCCAGCAGCTGTATTCTCTGTAAGCTTCAACCCACAACCAAGGCATCAAGCTGACGTATTGCTTACGTTAGCTATGGACGGAACGGCGCGGCTATGGTCTCAGATTGCTCTACCTGCTACTTCCGGCAAGCCCGCGAGTCCAATGGGATCTGGAATAGATGCAAGTTCGTGGCAAGAGTTGACCGGGACCGGAGGTACTGCTTTTGGACTCGGAGCCACACCAAGGCCTCTGGTAGATACGCAAGCATGTGTAGCCGCCCTCCTCTCTAGTGTTCGAGATTCTTCTTTTCAGCTGATGCTTCCACCATCTACGAGCGAAGCGCAGTCGCGCTGTCAACCGGTCACCTTCACTGCATCATCTTCCTCCGCGACGTGGCGACCTGTGGCACGCGGGTGCATTTGGAGTATGGCAACGAGTACAGCGAGGAAGGGTGTGACTAACACCAAGGAGCCGAGCTTAATCGAGGTTCCTGCAGTGTATTGTGTGCACCTGATTGATCCTGCCTTTTCACTCTACGTAATTCCAGACACAAATGAAGTGGTTGTTCTTCCAGCACCGGCAGCAGGTGTGAATATGCAGCCACACACTCACTCGCTCGTGGGACCTCTCGAGGGAAGGATGCCGTATTTGCTCCCTCCCTTCGCAACTTTTGCACCAAAGTCTCGGACTGACGATGAAAGAGAAGAAGAAAAGGACGCTCGCACGCCTACGGAGGTGCTACCGAGAGATGTAATAAGCTTGGCACGTGCACTAAGACTTGAATCACTTCCAAATGATTTCTCAGACGTACTCCAAGCCCTGAAAGACCCCGCAGCCTGGCAGCAGGCGTTGGCTCTTGCCACCCAAGCCTTGTGTGGCACCGACAGCGGGTACGCCGGAAATGCGAATGCAGAATCCAAACTTTGGACAGTGCTCCTAGAGCAGCGAGGCTCTAGCCGCCACGGTTCAAGTGTACCCCATGGCAGCTCATCCACAACAACCACACCCCATGCTACACCTGCCGCGGCTTCGGCCGCAGCTTCGACTTCATCAGGCATTCGTCAACTCCGCTCGCTCTACTCGCAGGCAGTTGAGAATCCCCAAATCACCGCAGCGACAGAAGCCGAGGTTATCAGTGCCAGATCCACATCCGGTATGCCTACTTTCGGCGTCCCCATCCAACGGTTGGTGCCAGTTGAACAAGGAGCACCAGGTGATATAATCCCTTCTGCAACGCTCGCGGTGCTACCATATCCTGCGGAATCCACCGTTGCCAGTTTGGCGGCACTTCGGGAAGGTGCCAATATGTGTCTTGCTGGGACGCGTAACGCACAAGCGACATTTGTGCAAAATTCTATGCCGATAACGCTTGCAAAAGCAGTTAAGGAGGCTGGAAAGCATGCAGTAGGCCGTGCGGCACATTTCTTCGAGAAGACTCTTCAACGCCGTAAGGGTAATGAACACGCTATAGAAGGTGATGACGAGAATGGAGACAATTGTGCATTGCAAGAGCTTGCGAATCAGCAGCCTGTACTGCAGCCTACAACAGTGGCGTTGACATCAGTGGCTTGGGCTCGTAATGCAACGCTGGCTGTGCACGGAACTGAGTCTAACGGGATCCTCAGCAAGAGTGCTCTCTCAGCACTGGCGCATCGGAGTACGCAGCATTCCCCAACCGTATCCCCGCTTGTGAGTCCACCAATCCAAGGGGATAGTACTGCTAGTGATACTGGAGCACCGAACACTGTCGCATCCGAAGCCAAGGTCCGCGAGCAAACAAAGGAGAATGCGTTCGGCTTCGGTGTCGGTGCTCTAAGTTCATCAGCTAAGATGGTCAAAACGCCCTGGATCTGTGATGCACATCAAAACTCAAGCGAGAGCGAAAGTGAGGAAGATATTGCTGTTCTGCTTAAGTCCCAGTCTTCGCCGGGTCTACCCTCACCCACGGTCCAGCCTGTGACAAACAAGAAAGCTCAGCTTTACTCAAGAATCTCCCCAAGAGAGAAGCGTCAGCGTCAGAAGCACTTGGCCTTAGCCGAGCATCTTTACTCAATTGCATTCCCGCCATCAGTACTATCGGATCAGGGCGGAATGCGTAAGGATTCACTAAGGACAATCGTTGCAGCTGCCGGTGCAACAACTGCTGCTGCTGCGTCAATGTCACAGCATCATCCAGCTCATATTAATCCATCTCAGGCTGAGGCCATCGCGGTGACCATCAGCACGCCTCCAGACAGCCTCAAAACCAGCTGTCATCGTATTGTTGCAACAGATGCAAAAGGCAGTCTCATCTGTTGGCATATCAATGGCTTAGCTGAGGCGACACGAGAGGGACCCGGGCAACAGCCTGTTGCAGAGTCCCTGTTCCATCTCGGCCGTTCTCCGCTTGCTACGAGCTTTGCGCGAGCTGAAGCGGTATGCTACTCACTGCCCTCCCCAGCGGATGCGGTTGACACTCAGGAGGAGAATGATGCTCCATTTGTTGTGGACTTCTGTCTAATTCCATTTGCCTCTTCAGGATCTTTGTATCGCTACACATGTACGCGATACCCTCATCTGCGAGACTGGCGTGCAGAGGGACAGCTGATGTTTGCCGTTGGAGGCCACTTGGCAGTCCCTCCATCGTTCGGAGTTCCTCCAGTAGAACACTCACGGAAAGGAACGTATGCCTCGAGAGAGGTACAGGAAAGCACCAGACTGACCATTAGAGACGCGAAAGCTGAATACGTCCGAAATCAGCTTGCGTCGATTCGGCAAGCGTTTGAGCTGCCAGACTACGAGCGACTTAGTCAACTCGGTTTTCGCTTATCTAGCGTTGCTCAAACTGCGTACAAAACATTACTCCAGAACTTGGTCACGATTCCTCGTTCGCTCCTCGTTCGCGCTATCAGGAACACTTTGCCTCTGCCTTGGGAAGCAGGGTATCATCTGGTATACCGACCAGATCTTCATGAAGAGGCTGGCCGAGCGTATACACCAACCTTACCGGCTTGGGCAGCCGTCGTGTCCAAATATGCACTTCTCTCCAAGCGTCCTACCCTGTCTGGTTCGTCAACCCCGGGCAGAGCGACACCTACTAGTCAGTCACTAATCAGCGACCTGGTTGCAGCTATTCATACCCGCAACTCGGAGGCCCAGAACTCACCTGCGTGGAGTCCTCAAGTGGAGGAAAGCGATGCCAGCTCTGTGTTCCAAGCCGATCAAGCTTCTATCGACAGTATGATTGCCAAAGCCATGGACACCATGGCTCTGAAGTCGCCTCTCCCCAAGACCGCTGTTCATCCCACGTTGCCACTTTCAGCAACACTGGGCCAGGACGGACAGATTCTAGTTTGGACTCAGATAGGCAGCGAAGGCATCGATGTTGCCGCGCCTCGCGCCTCAAGCATGCTTCTTCATTCGAATGTCTTGAATTCGGCATTTGTCCCAGTCCCACAGTACGCGTCAAACTCTTCACTGAGCAGTAATCCCTATCCCCGATATGAACAAATTGCTTTCGGTCCATCCATTGATCCCGAAGTGATCACGATGTTTGCAGTCGGCTACGGACCAGTTGCCCCAGCAAGAATACTTGCGCCGGCTCCGCTAGGGGGTGCGACGCTGATTGTTCCCCCATGTGGAACCAAGACGCGAGAGGGTGGACCTCCATCGGGTGCCACGATTCATGGCTCTGTAGTGGGTATTCCCGGAAACGGTTATGTTGCAAGTCAGGGTATGACTGCCACCAGCGCTCATTTCGTGCCTCTGGATGGTTCAGAAGGTCCAAAGCAACGTAGCATGGTAGGTGACGCGCCGGAACCCGTGCCCCATGGATGGGTTCTGGATGCGTATGTGTTCAATTCATCAGAACCCAACGCAACGTGGATGCTGTCCGGCCGCATCGTGCTTCCCGTAAGCGATCGTTATTCGACACTAGAGAAACGTCATCTGGAACAACTTGATAGCGGCCCAGCAGCGCGCGTGGCTTACGCTGAGGCCAACTCGTATTGGATCGATTTCCCATTGAATCTGCAGGTGTTCAGCGACTCGTCTCTGCCGAATAACAGCTCATCCAAGTCAAGCCAGCAGCCCCAAACCACATTAGCTACACATCGGTTCCTGGTCGCTGTTGCCATGGCATCGCAAGTCGTACTGTACTCAATTGGATCTGCATTTAGCCTTTCAACTGCATCCACTGCGGTTCCTCCAATTTCATCCAAGGAAGATCTTGGAGCAGCTCACATGTCTCGTCTGCGCGGAGCAACACTGAATCTCCTTTACCAGCGGGCGCCGAACCAATTTGAATGGGATGAGGCAATCGCACCAGGTCCGTTCCTCGATCCTGAGGAGGAAGAGGATAGTCTTGCAGATGCCGGAATGGACCCGGATTTCGAACGAGAAGAAGCGCTAGTCAATGCGTACGAAGAAGACGAGGACAATGTGCTCGTGGCGAACTCGTTCGATATCTACAATGACCTGCGAAATGTCTCCAAGACCACAAAAGCCTGTCTTGCAGATCGAATTTCGGATTCATTGTACGCAGAGGACGTAGTCTCTTACACCGTAGACTGGCCTGATGCGCAGCTTATCCAGAGAGTCGCCGCCCCACGCTCGTTGCGAAGAGCCGCATTAAGAAGTCGTAGCGCGCTTGCACGCCAGCGCGCGCTTGCACTTGCTATGGAATCACCGGACACACCAATTGCTTGCCAGAAGGCCAAGTGTGCAGTGACATCACCGTGGTGGATTACCGCTGCGTCTCAATTAAGTACGTCACTCACGGCGGCCGCCTTCTTACCGCCAACGCCTGCGGATATCACCTACTCTGAAGGAGGATACAAGGGTGGCGTCATGGCACTGCTCGGTAATCGTGAAGGCGTTTTACATGTTGTGGAGCTACCACTCTCACCCAAGAGTGCTCCGAACATTCTCACCGCAGTGCGCGCAGGCTTGCCTAGTGCACCTGTGTCCAGAGCATGTGATGTTCTATCTAGTGTGCTCGTTGCTTCTCTGGAGTCTCGGCAAGGCATTTGCTGCAAGACCTGTGCACGCAAAGCGTTTTTGGCACTCGAATCCGCTCGATGGAACCCAATAGTTGAAATTTCAGCAATTTCTCTGTTATTCATCGCAACGTTAACGCGCATGGATAACAGGCTGACAATCTTCGAGGCTGCGTCTGGAGGCGCTAGTTTAAAACCCGAGTTCTCACTGATACTGACGAACTCACTCAGAGATCCAAAGGACCTAGCCGAAGTTGTGCAGTCCATTCCTGCGGCCCAGACAACCCAGCAGCAGGCCAAACCTGTAGTACAGGCAAAGACAACCAAGCCAAAGCAGACGAGCCTATTCATGCGATCGACTACGATCAGTGGAGGACGCTGGGCCGGAGGTACCACTTCGAGCAGTAGCTCCGTAGCCCCGATCCAACCCACAGGTGCCTCACAGATTTCGCCACGCGATGGACACGCGGGCGCAGCATCTTCATCTGACACTGCTCTGACTGAACTTGTGAAGGAAGTTGCGAATGCAGCAATTTCGGCCGCAATGCTCGCAGTCTCTGCGCCCCCTTGGTTCGCACTCTGCGATGGTGGTAACGGTTCCATCCATCTAATCACATGTTCACCCATCCCAGGTCACGTCGATATTTACACTCAGCTGGGTCAGAGTGTTGCACTGGCACCAAGCCCCACAGGAGATTCACTAGGACGTCATTTGGTTGCCCCCTCCACATATCTGGCGGCGTTAGCACCCGCCACAAGCTACTACCTGGAAGGTGGTATTCGTTACATCCCGGACGCAGGAGCATTTGTGCGTGTCACACCTGCACTCAGTCCGCGTCGCCAACTAAGCCAACTAGACCAGACCTATTCAGATGCTCACGACGCCTCGTTTTCAGATCCGTTTGCAGCCCTCTCCCATAAGTTTTCTAGCTATTTCGATTCGTCATCACGAGCACACAAGATGGCAAGTGCGCTGCGAACAACTTGGGCGCTTGTTCGAGCCACTCGTGTCGCGCCAAATGGATGGCATGTCGGCCTCCTAAGGCAGGCTGCCACTGCACGCATTTGCCTCACTTTATGCCCCGCCTTGCCAATCGACTCTCTGCTGAATGCGCTTGCATCTCCCAGGCTGATTGCCACCCTGGTCCGAGCGCTTAAGGAATCTAATAATGATGCCGCGCCAACGACCTCATATCCAACGTCAGTTCTCTCTAAAGCCGAGGGTCTATGGCGCTTAGTAGCGGCGGCCGAGATTACTACAAGATACCACCGCATATCCGCGAATGCGGTTAGCGCGAAGGTACTACCCCTTGGAGCGCTACTCCCTCAACTTCCGCAATCATGGGAAGGGACTGCCACTGTGATGGTCAATTCGATTCCAGTACAAGCATCAGCATCCTCAGGCTCAGCGGGAAGCACATCAAGCCAATCGCAAACAGCGATTGCTGTGGCGGTCGCAACTGCTGCTGCAGCAGCTGCAGCTGCCGCATCAGCAGCAGCTTTGCCACCATATCACCCCACCGCCCTTCTCGAAGACATTCGCTGCGGTCGGCTTGCGCGCGTTCGCACTACCCTCGCATTTTTGCACAAGGAGCTAATCAAACTAACCGGTGGTATCTCATATGCGCTCGGTGAGATGGCGGATGTTGACGATCAATCAGAGAGCACAGCCCTAGTGGCTAAGAGTGAGCTGGAAAAGAATGGGCCGAAAGAACCTGTATTCAAATTCACATTTACCGGAGTTAACGATCCCGAGACGTTAAGGCGGGAAAGAGAGCGCCTAAGAGAAGAACGACGACGCCAACTTGAGACACAGCGCCGAAGCAGCCCGGGACTCATGAGTCTCCTCACTACCATAGATGATCAAGCGCGTGCCGAGGCCGCAACAAGGCTGCTTGGCCAAACTGGGTCCTCTCTCTATTACACCTCTCCTCTCGCGGGTGGGCTGGCAAACGGTCTTCCGGTTACTCGACCCTCATCGCGATTCGCCTATCCATTCGCGCTGTATCAATCGTATCGTGAGATCTCTAGAGCTGTTCTTGGTCGCACGCGAGCGCGTACACTCTGGCGACGTGCTGTAACGGGCTCGGAGCGATATGCTGACACATTTAGTTCGGCGTTAACCTTTAATGCCGGTAATATTCGTGCGTCCGCTATGGCTGCTGCGGACAACGAAGGGCGGACCGATGTCGCATCTCCCGTTCCACTAAGAAGTGGGCCTCTCGCCGCCGAAGTGTTGATCGATGATCTAGAGTTAGCGGCCGATGACGAAGAGGAAGAACTTGAGTCGTACGCTCTGGAGGATTTGGAGGTGGATAGCGCTGAGCTGGAGCTTGACGCCGAAGATGACAAGGGCGATTCAAGTCCAGATGAGGACGAGAAACAAACCTCAGCACTCGCAAATACTGATGACGAGACTCCAGTGTCACTCGAGAAATTGCAAGAGCGGATGAATCGTGAAACTATTTCGCGTAAGAAGCTGCGGCGGCGTCGCAACCTGTTAAGGGAAAAGCGTAGCCATCACTACCTCCAACCTTCCGTTCTGAGAACATTGACAGCGTCTGCTTCTATTGCCTTGCCGATGATTCCAGCATTAGTCCCCTTGGATGTTGCATCTGGTGAAACAATTGATACAGAGGACCTGAAAAGATTCGTTCGTGCAGATCGTGCTAGAAAGCAGATGCTCCGAGAGGCTGCGATTGCTCAGCAGGCACGAATGAAGAAGCAGGCGCAGCAAAAAGCCAAGGTTACTATCGATGGGGTCCGAAGCATGGTGCCGGAGGAGGAAGAAGAGGATGGATTTGGTATTGAAGATATCCGGGGACAATACGAGGCTCAAACTAGTAAACAACCGCAGAAGCCATCCCAGGGTCATACCTCGGATGAGGATAACTGGGGAATTGAGGACGTGCGGTCGATGGTCTCACCTGTCAGTTCAACGAGACACACTGCTGCCCAACCTGCGATCTCAAATAATGACTCCGACGAAGAGAACAACTTCGGTATTGAGGATGTTAGGGCAATGGCAGTCCCCTCAGGCACCACTAAACCTGCCACGACCCAATCTCTTGTTGTCCATCGCCAGCAGTCTCTAGCTTACCAGAACGATTCAGATGAAGAGGGTGGATTTGGCATCGAGGACGTGAGATCGACGTTCTCAAGCCAGACGATTCCTCGCAACCAGACAAGGCAACCCCGGCAAGCAACTTCGGCAGTGGGTGGAGACAGCTCGGAAGAAGAGGGTTTCGGGATCACGGATGTCCGGACACAGGGTACACAGCCGTCAGCGAACCCAAGGCCTGTGCCACAGCCAAGTGCATTTGATTCTGATGAAGATGGTTTTGGAATTGAGGATGTACGTTCAATGCCCCCATCCACAGCCCCTACATCGGCAATGCAGCAGGGAGCATTCGATTCTGATGATGAAGAGACAGGTTTTGGTATTGAAGATGTCAGAAATACCACGATTTCAACACCACAGAACAAACCAAGCCAGCAGATAAAGAAAGCACCTGTGACCACAACTACGAAGCTTGTACATCAGCCTGAGGAAGAGGAGCCTCAGCTTATTATACCTGAAGTCGCGCCCCCACAGAGTTGTGCAGCCGGTGCCGCTTCTGGAGCTGCTCTCTCACTTCCACTACTTGTCTCGCAGGCCGAAGAAATTGCTGATATCACTCATGGCTTCAAGGTGCTAAGTCCTGGCGAACGTGAAGCCATGCAAGCTGCTTCTGAGGCTCATCGTAAGCGGCGTAGTCAACAAAAGACGGCAGCAGACAAAGCGCGTGAAAAGCTCGGATTTGCTGGTGACCATTCATCTAGATCACGCCTGGGACCGCGCAGTAGGCAGGATTTTACAATTCCAAATATGAACCCAGCTGCATCTGCGTCGGAGGCTACCGCGCTTGCTGTAGCTGAGCGCATTCTTGCGGATGACGCGACCGGTGATAAGGCTGCTGTAGCACACTCTGTTTCTTCACTCAGACAAATGGCCATGGCCGCGGCAGAGCGACGACTCAAGCGGTCCCCACGTATAGCCAGGTTGCCCTTCCTGACCGCGCCCATGACTTGGCTTGTGTCAGTTATCGCACGTGCTGTTGCAAGTGTTGATATATCACTAGAGGCGACGCTGGATCCTCTTGCAATTCGATACCTAATTGCCCAGCGCGCGTTCGTCATTGCTCATGCAGAACACCCTCGTACTAACGCGTTTAAGTTGGCTCAGCAGTGGGCGGCCGCCGGAACAGTTCCACAGGTTACACCTGGTACAGGAACGGCACTTGGTGGAACTGCTGGAGCAATCGCGGGCTCGACATCGGCCTCGAGTGCACTGGCCGCAGCACATGGTGGTGCCGCCGCAGGAGTGAGTATCGGCTTAGGTATGCCAGGGGCAGCGACGACCGGGCCTCGAACCGCGGCCTGGGACAGTTTAAGTCAAATCCTATCTCCGCATCGGGTCTCCCACATCGCTGTCACCCATGCACTTCATAGCGCTACGGTAGATAAGCTACTCGCCGCGGTATTTGCGCCAGCACCACAGCTGAAGATTCGAGGACGAGTCCGTGATCCTGTGTTGAGATTAGAACAACTTCGAGCTGGAGAGTATGTCCCCAAGCCTAAGATGCCGGGTGAACCCGTGGATGATAGTGATGACGAGTTTGATGACGATGAAGACGACGAAGGCCCAAAGTCCAGCGATTCAAATGCTGGTACTGGGAGCAGCAGTGGCACCGCAGCACCGGGAGGCCCCAAAATTCGGCTTGTTCCGGGGGCACCTATCAGTTGGATGGCTATCGCTCGGTACGGTCTCGGATATGTGCTTCTCACGCGGCCTGAAAGCGAGCTTCGTCAGTGGATGACCTCCGTCGCTAGGATGCAGTTCCACTTCAGCCAGAATCCTTCTGATTGTCTGCTGTGGTATCTGGCCTTGGGACAGAAGCAGGAACTCTTGAATGTACTTGCAGGCTTCCCCGATATGGCCCAAGCCCGCAAGTTCTTCCAAAAGGACTTTACCCATGAAGCAAACCGTCAGTCTGCGAAGGCCGCAGCATTTAATGCGCTTTCAAAGAACAAATTCTTGGTCGCCGTAGCGTTCTTTATCCTTGCGGAAGAGATCGAGGCTGCATGTCGCATCTGCTACCGAAATCTCGCAGACTGGCAACTTGCACTTGTGATTGCCCGTCTGACACAAGGCGAGGATTCCCCCACCTTCAAAAAGCTTCTCGAAGAAGACATGCTGCCTGAGGCAGCACGCTGTGGTGATCCATGGCTCAAGCATATCTGCTTGCTACTGCTCAAGCGACCCTACGCTCTAGCCTCGCTCATGGAGCCTGTCGTGCCGCTAGCTGCGAGCGGTTTCGCTCCAGCGTCGAGAACGGGCAGCGACTCAGCCTCTCCAACAGTGCCAACCCCGGCCTTCCATCCGGCCGTTACTGGTCTCTTCCTTGCACTGGATGCAAGTAAGGAACCGGTTCATCTTAAATATCGCGTCAAGCCTGCAGTACTCGCTGCTCTGGCAAGAGCGTCATCAATTAAGTATCATCGATGGGGCTGTTCGCTACTCGCTGCGGAGCTCGAGCAAGGTGTTGCAAGGGGTATTGAGCTGCAGAGGATGGCACTTATTAAGGCGCGTGAAGACCTCAAGGCTGTCTCGCTTGATGAGGACGATCTCGAAGGAGGCGATAATGTTGATCCCTATGCAGAGTTCGTTGCAGAAGATGAGGCGTTCGAGGAGCTAGTCCGCAAGACGTATCAAGAGGATGCGCTTGCGCTCGAACATGGTGTTACGTTAGCTGCTGTCTTGAACCACACAAGCCGAGCCTTCCTCGACGACTATGACGAGCGCAGTGAGGCGAACATGTTCAAGAATCCGCTACCAGCACCTGACGAGGACGACATGTATGCTTGGCTTGGCTCGAATATTCGTGACACTGGCAGCCGGATGTTGGACCAGTATCACAGATTTATTTCGCGGCTTAAGAAGCGGCGATCAAAAGAAGATAAGTGGGAGGCCCAAGAACGCCTAGATGCCCGCGCAAAGCGCACTGCAGATCACTCACCTGTTGCGAATGGCCTTTGGAGCTCATACTACACCGATGCGTCCGAGCTCTCGCAACGGAAAAAACGCTTGGAAGGGTGTGTAGCATCAGCGTTCTTATCACGTGCGCTTTGCGCGGTGTTAGCGCGATGGGCGCTCTACCGCCCACGTGGTGACTCTGAATCAAGTATTCTCTCTCTCGCTCATAACATGTCAACGCGAGCCCCGGAAAGCACAGCAAGCGTCATGCCAACCGTTCTCCAGAGAGCGAAAAATGTGTTGTTCACAGCAAGCAACGCCATCACAAGCCAGCCGGACCCTGAGGGGGTATATCGCAAGGTTCTCGCAAAACTATTGCTTTCCGGCGAGTTCGATGCCGATGCAAGTGTCGACTTGGTAAGTTCCACGATCCGCTTTGGAGTCTCACCAGAGGTAGCGTTGGCATCAGTGTCCAAGTTCCTTGCTTCACACATGCTCCCCGGCCAGTTCTTCAGGTTCCATATTGATGTTGCACCGATGGCCATTCATGCGACGAAGCCTCTGCTTCAAGATGTTGCCAATGAGCCTGCTTCTTCATCTAGCCTGTCCACCAGTGGCGATCCTGCTGCTCTTAACTTCGCCTTGAGCTACGTCCCAGCGGCGCTTGCTGTACCTCGGGCCATATTGTGCCAGCGCGCGGGTGTCGCTCGTTTGCAGCAGTCCATCCTCAGCGAAATCACAGCGCTCGCAAATGAACTTCGCACGAAGGGTGATGGACACATTACGAATAGCCCCGGCCAATGGCTTCAATTATCATCCATTGCAAGTGCTGTACGCGAATGGCACAGAGAAGCCTTGGCTCCTTACTTCAGAACTGCCGTTCGCAAGCTTGCGTATCGAGCGGCCCGCGGCCAGCTCCCAACGCCTAACGACGGATCGGTCGGGGTATCGATCACCGGGGATTGGTTGTTGAGTCTCGCAGACCTCGCCCCAGATCTCGGCGACTCCTATCTTCGGGCTATCCTAAATGCTGCACGAGACGGTAGTGAGGCGACCAAGTCAAATGGCTCGGTTAGTGATCCAGAGGCGGAACTAAAGCTACGTAAGCGATTGGCAACAGAACGAACTGCTTGTGCCCGTGCACTCGCACTCCGTTCCGGTATGTCAATTTCGTCAATTGAATCGATTGATGACAATCTGTGGGCAGCAGCAGCTGCTGCTCATACAGCGGAGCTCGCGGTGACTGCCATCGCAGCATCTAACGCCGCGAATCCCCTCACTTTAACTCCAGAGGTCCCTTCAACCGCCAGTGCAGGCGTAACCTCAGGTCCACCGCTCACGAATGCAGAAGCAGACGCTCTTTACCGTCATGTTGCAGTTCGCGTTGCTGTAGCACAACTTGATACCCGGGCACGCCCCTTCTTTTCACTGATTCTCTTACTTGCAGACGTGTCCCATTTCTTGTGGTCGCTCTCTGCCGGGAACTTTGCTGGTGTGCGTCGTCTCTTGGAGGGTCGGCTTCCGGCCCTGCTGTTGAATGTTCCCCTTCCGCCTCCTGACGTCGCGGTCGCAACAGCATCCGCAATGACTGTTGTCGAGAAGGACGCAGCTGTAGGTGGCCCTATTACGGGCCAGAGGCTGCCAATGCTAGGCCTTGATTTTGCATGGCAGCGTGCAATGGCAGTCGCGCAATTACGCAAGTCGCGGGGCTTCTCGTATGAACCCGTGGGTACGAAGGGGTCATCGATGAGCGCCAGCACCGGGTCGGTAGCCAATGTAAGCGAAGCTCTTGCCGCAACGGAGCTCTTCTCGTCTGCTTGGGCAGCGTGGCTTTCCGCTTGCCCTACTACAATCGCAGCTGCAGGAACATCGAGACTCTTAAATCCAGCTCTCATGCGGGCCTTGGCAGCAGAGGCTATCTCGCCAATGTGCTCTCCATTAACGATGGACGCTGCAGACACGCAAGAGCAGGATAGTTATCAATCTGAGATGGACGCGATGATCGCGCGTCGTCGAAAGTTCCTTGCAGAGCGTGCAGGCTCGCTAACGTCAACTGATTCCGCCTCCTGGACGTCTTTGGGCTTGGGTGCTGATGGCACGGGTGACGGCACCGGCAAGGTTATCACCAATGCTGCTGCCAATATTATAGCGTCACTGGCAAGCGGACAGCCTGCACCAGGTGCAAGTTTCGGTTCTACCACGTCAGCCTCCAGCGAAGGCCAACAGTCAGAAACGCCGCGCCCACTTGGCGCTAATGACACCCAGTCCGAAAGCCAGTCATCAGAAGCAGCAACTGTCTCCAAGGAGCCTTTAACTGGGCCGGAGATTTCTGCACTTTTGAGTCAGATTGTTACTCGACTCACGAAGCGAAGCCACTCCTTGTCTGTTCTCATCTTCCAGCTTCATGCGCTGCGTTCTCTGGACCGCATGCTCGAGCGCGACTACGGAGAGCATGGGCCTTGTAACGCTGAGCGCCTTTTTGATGATCACACTCTAGTGTCGCTAGCAGAAGAACTCGTAAAGCAGTCTGCGTTTACCTCATCCGATGAGGATACCTACACTGTCCTCATGAATCGCACCGGGTCGAATCAGCAGTATGATGCCGCCGCAGTTCATGCTACTGCCATGCAGCTCGGTCATCTGCGTGAGTTGTCTCGACGTGCAACATCAAACCTGCGTCGCGCACTTCGTTACGCGATCGAAAGACTCACATCTACTATCGAAGCCGATTTCCGCAGCTTCCTCTCAGAAGCATTGGAGGAGAAGTCCCGGCATGAGCATAGGCAGCAGGCTGCTGTCGCGGCAGCGGCCATTGCCAGGGCAAAGGCTGTAGTAGCCTCGGCGGCTTCGCCAACGTCCCTCCGTGGGTCAGGACGAGGCAGCAGTCCTGACGGTGGAGAAATGCATGATGATCAAACTAGCCCAGGTGGACTCTCGGACAAGACTCAAAGTGACACGATTTCTGAAGGTAGCTCGCAGATGTGTGACGATGCCAAACGCGAAGACGCGGCTTCTGATAGATCGGAATCTCCTGAGACCCAGGAGCCTGAAGACGAAGATGAGCGGGATGAGTCCGACGACGACGATGCATTTGGATCTACGCAATTTAATGCATACGGCATGAATGCGGTGCTAAGTAGTCAAGGCGAGTCTCGCCGAGGCTACAATCGTGGTATTGCAGGCGGCGATGTCAGAGAAAGTCCGCATGGAGAGAACTCAGACGATCTCGATGAAGAGCTTGACAGCGTGCTCAACGCTTCAGCCGCAGCAGAGCCTGGGTTTGTGGAACCTTTCCCGGTCTGGCAAATTCTCCAACCACTTATCCAGTGTCCTCACCCTTTCATCGATGCTATTGCTCTATGGACAGCATGGCACTGTGAGGCTCACTTGCTCCCTACAGTTCTTGCTGCAGCCTATGCCCTAGGAGTGCGAACGCATGAGCTCCCCAGTTACCTTCATAGGCCATTGGCACTTGCACCACCTCCGGTCAACCGTGCGTTCCCTGTTCCAATTCGCCGATTCGCAGTTTCTGTTAGTATGGTCAGGCCACTTATTCCAATTCCTGGACACCCGTCTCAGTCTCTGTTTGAGCAGAGATTGGCTCTATGGACGGAATTCCATAGGTTGCAAGATGCCATCCAGCAGGCCTTTTCAAATGCAGGCGTCGCGGGACTTGTAGCCAAACCCGGAATCTTGGCCAGTCGAGGCTCAAGACCGTCAGGCAGTACTCGGCGCAAACGCGGAACAGACGACCGACCTTCTCCTACTTCCCCCAGTGCGTCGCAGAGCTCTAGCTTTGGGCCAGTGTATGGATTCGGTTACACAACCCGAGACGGACCTGTGTTTGGCTACAACTCTGCAGCTGCAGCGGCCGCAGCCAAGAAGGAGAAGGCTCGTCAAGACCTCAAACGTGTTCGTTCACAAGTGTCGGGTGTCAGAATCCCGGAATGGTCTGGATTGAGTGCATCCGGTATGCGCACCCGGCTTGGCCTGGTGCTTTATCCACCCGGTGCTTCATTAGGCGCCGGAGCTATCGCTTGCATGTTCGCACCCGCCCCGGAAATTGCGAACTTAACGGATGTGTTGGCAATTGCCAATCGTGCAGCCGCAGCAGCTGCACATGCAGCCGAGGTGCCATTAGAACTCGCAAGTCACAGTCGTAGCTTGGCGTTCGCATTGGGAGGTGAGCCATTTCAGCTTCTTTTAGGTCATCTCAAGCAAGTCACTGCCCTTTCGGAGTGTCAGGCTCGTGTGGATGTAAAGAATGCAGGAGGCAAATCAGCGAGTGATCTGTTGGCGCCTAGAGTCTTGGCAACGGGCTCTCCCGTCCCTAGCCTCAGTGAAGCGGTTGCGGCACGTTGGATGAGGATCACGCAAATTGCAGTTGGCTTCCAGCGTATTATCTTGCCTCGTGCTGTTTCCTTGCTCAAGAGTACAAGTGCATCATTAGAGATTCTGGAAGAAACGACGACCTCTTCTCCTGCCCACAGGGTATTTGCCGGAGGCTTCGCGTCACCCGCAGAGTTGCCCATAGGGTCGCCCACTGCGGCATCGCAAAGTCCGATCCAGACACAGCCTACCCGCAAAGTTGGTAAAGCGTCACTCGCCATTACCGAGAATGACCCTCATTATAACACCATGACGGCGGTATCGACGGCCATGAAGGCCATGGCGTCTCTTGCGCTTCATACCGGAGCCCACTTGTCCGTATTCCTACCACCCGAAGCCACATCTCCACCGAGTCAGCTCCTGCGGACTGTTCCTAGTGTCTTGATGCACGCACCGTTGGCTATCTATCGCGGCGAAGCCGCACTTGAATTGCCTCGTGGCATTGCGGTTTCAGGATTCGACCCCCGTATCGCGATCGTGGGTACATATGGTGGGCCCCGCGAGATTAATGTTTCTGGAGTTCTAGCCCTCCGTGCTCACTTTGCGAGAGGCTTACCGCTTGGTGGTGCACTTGGTGCGGCATTAGGCTTATTACCACAGGTTACCAATACCAGTTCCTCCAACTCTTCCAATTCCGGTAAAGCCAAGTCAAACGCGACCTCACGTGCTGGAGGAACTTCCCTCTTGTCCCCATCCACCTCTTCTTCCTTGCTTGCATTTAGGGCCACGTCGACAAGCGTTGGCGACTTGCCTTGCGCTGGTCTCGAGGGCATCGGAGGAGATATGGTTTTCGCTGAAGCTTGGCTTGAGACCCGGTGGCTCCAAGGCCTTAGCAAAGTTGAAGAGCGTGAGCGAGTCTTTGGTTCACAGACTCGTCTCTACGTTACAGACGAGGGTGTGATCTTCGCGCCTCCATCCGTTCAACTAGCGAGGGCGCTTTCCGTGATTCACCGTGACGATGTTCTCCCTCCGTCCGTGCCCTACTCGATCGCTGCTTTAAGCCCTCGCACAGTCCTCAGCAGCGGATTGGTTTCAGGGTATTCTGGTGCAGGCTTGCCCTCCAACTACATGTTCAATTGCTTGGTATCGCTTTTACAACCCTTCCCTGCCGCAACCGACCTTAAGCACCCTTACGGAGCATTTGCTATTCCCGCCTTTACAAGGATGCAAGTCCTTCTTGCAGATACCGGCCTGGGTGTAGGTGCAGCACAGAGTCCATCTGTCGCCTCTCAGGCTCCCCAAGCCGTGAGTAGCTCAAGTGGAACACCCTACAGTGTCGTTCCAAGCAATCAGCATGGTGGTGCTCCAACATCAACACCGATTCCAACACCATCCACAGGTATGAGTGGTGCTCCAGCAGCATCTGCTAATGTACCAGCCGGTGCAGGCACTGGAAACAATTCGACACTATCTGCTCCTATCGCGAGTGCAATCGCAGCTGCTGCTGCAGCGACAGCTGCCGGGTCAGGCGCAGGTCTTGGCTCATTCTCTGCTGGTGTCGCTGCAGCGGCTACGGCGAGCGCAATAGCCTCCTGGCTTGCGCAGCTTCCCATTGTGCGTGATCTCAGAATGCGACCTGTCACTGCAATTGCAGCTCACCCAACACTCCCATTTTACGTTACAGCAAGTGTCGGGGTAATCCCCACGGTTACTGGCACGGTGGCGTCGAACACACAGAATACCCTTCTGAGACCTATCATTTTGTTATGGCACCAGCACAACCTTGCTCCCATGGCAGTATTCTCATTTGCGCGCCGGCCCCTGTTCCTAGACCGTGCTTTCGGGTTCGCCCAGAGTTTGGCAACCGCATCCTCCCAAGCTGATGGTGCCGGAGTACCTGGAGTACGACTGTCAACGCTGGAGGCTGGGTTCGCACCTTCGGTTAGTACTGGCGATGAGGTGCATGCGGCTCATCATAGTCATATCATTGGACCGAAGGATCGAATAGTGCGATTACGATTCTCCGAAGACGGAAGCCGACTCGTTGCAATTTCTCTCAAGGGTATCGCGGCTGTGTGGGCATTCGAGCCTGAACCTTCTGCAACTTCGACAGTGGCTTTGTCAACACTGGTTGGAGCGGCTCCCGGCACGAGCAGTATTCTAGGTGCCTCACCCACTGGTCCGCTCACAGTTCAAGTCGTCTCAGCGTCTCACCTTTGGATGTGCCATGACATCGCTGGTGCGGATGCATGCTTCCTGGGTTCATCAACCCTGTTGGCAACCTGCGGTGAATCGCAAGATTGTCGTAATGTTGCCCTGTGGGATCTGACACGTATGTCCCAAACGCACCAGAGTTATGCCTCATTTGAAGTGCATTGCCCCAAGCTTGCCTTCTTAAGCGTACCTGGAGTCTATCTCCCGTCTCCGCCAACAGGTACCCCAGCGCAGACCGGTGACTTCAATGGTTGCAGTAGCATTGTCTATGTTCCCACGTCCAATACCCTTGTTTGTGGTGGTGCCCGGGGCAGACTCTGCTCGATCGACCTGAAAACCCTGAAGATCCGAAGCATGCGAGCTCACTATCCCTTCTCGCGTGAAGTTGCGGCCGGAGGAGATACGCCTGTCCCGCCTTTCCCATATGTCCACATGGGTGGTATTCGCAGCAAGGCGGCTATCACCTCCCTTGCCTATTTAGCCAGCATTGATGTAGTCTTTGCAGGAGATAGTCAGGGCAACGTGTTTGCGGTTCATCCTGACTCACTGGCCAAGTGCGCGGAATGGATCGGTCTGACGCAAAGTGTAAATCCCTTGCTAACTCCTATGCTTGACGCCTTGGTTACTTCGAGCGGGAGCATGCTTGATCCGCCTCCAACCCTGCCAAATTTGGAAAACGGCCCGAAGAACCTTAATGATGCGGCTACCGTATACGCTGCCGAGGGGTATTATGTCCCCATTGGGAACAATCCAGCCGGTCCAGGCACAAGCAGCACACAATTGCTCGCAAGTCTCATGGAGTCGTTCTATGAGCACCCTAGAACGGGCGTCATTGACATCACTACAGGCGATTCGTTCGTCCTAGTTTCGACATCTGATGGTGTAGTTCGTATGATTGGCACCACGATAGACTCTGCCACGGCACTTGCGATGTCACAGTAGACGAGACCTGGAGATTACGAATTATTCCATAGTTCCCCTTTGCCGATGAGTTAACTCTGAGCAGCTGACGTTATTGGTAGTTTGTTAGTTTACAGTTATGTGTAGTTGATAATACATACTGATGTTTATTTTCTGCCTGATTTCCAATCGGATGCGGCTGTAGGATTCGCAGAAATAGGTCTAACTTTGCGCTGGATCTCATATTTGTGATCCTTCCCGGCTGATACCGCCGAAAGGGGGCGCCTAAGGCTTTGTGACGAAGCGCTCCCGACCTGCGCGTTGCTCGTCGACCTTTTCCTAACGGATGATGTCACGAGCAGATGGGCATTCGAAGGCGGGAGAGCAAAGTGCGGCAGCTTTGCGAGGCGGCTGAGCGGGACTTCTCCGTCGTCCAGGGGACCAGGACCGTGTGATGGAGCTAGTGCTACATGCACAGTTAGGGCTGCCTCTTTCGCAATCGGCCAGCATATTTCCCCACTACGCAGAGATCGATCTCGATGGATCTGTTTTTCAATACCAGGTCCACCTGCATGTCTTCCCAACTGATACGCTACCTGTCGAGGTAGGGTGCGGAGAGGTACGGCCGAGCGTGGGCGTTGCGATTGTGGCATTGCCTTCGCCACTGCATTTTGTAGTACCTGCTTAGCCTCTTGATGGGGTCTCGCCACCGCTTCTGTCACCGCAGCTGGTGCTCTAGGAACGAAACGGGGCAAGGGTTCGTCCGCCAATACCAACAGTTTCGCCACATGTTCTTTCGTGCTCTCTTCCACGCACGAGTCTTGGTCTTGTGCATCGGTGTTAGAAGATTGAGCGAGCTGAGTACGTGTGTCATCTCTACATCCCTTAAGACTAGGTATATCATGCGTTGCTGTAACTCCATCCTTCGCAGGATGAGTGATTGTGTCCTCCAGGTATTTGCCCAGCCAGTCGCGCTGACGAATCTGAATAGCACGCACGGCAGCCGCGCGAAGCTGACTAAACCCTGTGACATCATGATCTTGAGTCGACTTCGCAGCGTGGGCCGAATGCGTTCGGCGACCCTGGGTTTGCGCAGAGTCCTGACTCTGCACACCGAGTGCAGTGGTGACGAGCTGGGGGAGCTGCTGAGTATTTGGCCCTCCTAGATAGTCAGATGCCGCCTCCAACAGACGTTGGGGCTTGAAAGGCAACTCTTCTGTTGCCGCTGCCACGACTACCTCGCCTACAGTGGTGGATCTAAAGTCCTGTGCAGTCTTGGCGAAGATGGCGTCGGGATGCTCTCCTGTCAGCGCACGTGCAATAACACCCAGTGCTTTCTCGGTTTCTTCACGCCCTTCATCTGGGAAAGACTGAGAGGAGCCTCGGGTTCCCATTCGAGCGGTACGCTGTCCAAGCCTCTGAGGAGCTGACATTGGCCGCCAGACACCTGTAACACTGTGAACCAGCGTGCCATGTAGTGGTTGGTCTCCCGAATCTTCTTTATCCAGCCGCTTTTTCGAAGACTCAGTATTCAGCCGGCTCTGAATTTTGATCAGAGCCTGTTGTCTCGCCCGCCTTGCTAACTCCTTACTACCTGCAGCCAAGGATGCCTCAGAAGCAACGAAGTGGAAGAAGCCCGAAGATTCATCAGGGCCACAGTCTGACTGGCATGATCCATCACTGGCCTGCGGGACCCTGCTTCCGGCTTGAGCATCCTGATCCTCCTGATTCGTTTGGTCCCGCCAAACTTGCGCAACGAATTCCTTCAGTTCATGTGCAGTTCCCAAATCTGCGGTGCTTGGTCTCTGACGATTGAGCTTGGCTGTGAGTGCTTGCATCTTGAATTGAAGAAGCTGCAACTCGCTCAACTGAGTGCCAACTGAAGATGGGTCCAGATGGCTGGTGGTAGGGTCATCAGTATGAGTCTTCATGTCCATATAGCTAAGTTCGTTTGCAGGAGTCATTCCTTGGGAGTTGCCTGATTCGCAAACCCGGCGCGGCGAATAGAGGACGTCAAACAGCTCTTCCATGACGGAGTCAGTACTGCCTATGCCGGCTCCGTTTGCTGAACCAGATGAACTTGCGTCTGTTGCGTTCCCCTTTGTTCGTCCGTAACCAAAGGCCCTTCGGAACTTCGTCCGAGGTGTGACTTGGGCTGATAGGGACGATTCGGAGTGATCTGACAACGCAGCATCTGTTGGAGGCTCTGCACTGGGCAGTTGAATGGCCAATGCCGGGAGGCCTACATTTGGCTGGTCTTCCGACTCACCAGAGCTTGGACGTATATGCCTTGAGGTTTCCATCTCGTTCGTATCAGCTCGGTGTGAGATTAGATCACGAAGATGGGTTGGGCCCAAAATTTGCCCTAAGAGTTCGTCGTTCGGGGCTTGTGGCAAAACAGTTTGCGAAGTGTCAATGGCCGAATCAGTTTGATGCTCAGTGGTCTGGTCGCAGCTCTGAAGGGGGCAATCTTCAATCCGAGAGTTCACAATGAGTTGACGAAGGACTTGCCGATGATATATGATCTGATAATCATCTGCAACTTTCGATGGATTTGAAACGCGCCCCCTTGGCACGCAACTTTCATACCACTTCGTCGGCAACACACGCACCACAGAACCCGGTGGGCAAAGGTTGCGGTAAACTGACCTGAGCTGCTTTTCCGGGTCATGATGGCCCCTGCTATCGGCGCTGGCGCAGTCTTCAACGCTGGAGGATTGGAGCTCCACGTCTTCGGCATACAAGCCCGAACCTGGTTTTTTTGGCCCGATCCGATCTAGCGTTTTCCGGACCGCCACATGGACCAGGTGATCATCAGTAACCTCATGGCCGTTGTCCGTGTAATTCCTTTCTAGGTGGTCCTCGCTTTCATCAAGAATTTTCTCGATTAAAGAACGCAATCGCTCCGAAAAGTCTTCACTTTCCCCGCTATTGCTCGCCAAGCGTCTAAGAAATCGCTTCACGACCTCCAGGCGGCGATGCCGCGCTTGTCGTGCGCTTTCATACTTCAACTTATTAACCTGCCGGATGGAGAGCAGCGAGCTCGGCTCATTGGTTTTGTCGGAAAGTCCCAAGAGTAACGGATGGGTTGTAAGCATTTTCATAGCCCTGCGGAATCTTTCGGGTTGCTCCTGTCGCCACTTTGCCACCCTCGGATCGGAACGAGCGAAGATACTCAGCGAGTCTGGGCCATCTCGGAACTCTGAAGGTTCTGGTGCAGTTGTGATAGCTCCTTCTGATGCCCAAGGCCTTAGGATAGGATCCTCACCATCCCATGGATTTGTGAACCAGAATGTGTGGTCTAGCTTCGGACCATGAATGACGCGATTCGGAGGCTTTGGACCAAGTGAGAAAATCGGTCGTGCCAATGTTTCTGCAGCGTCTAGGCGGCATCCCCGGTCAAGATAACGGCTTTTCCATGAGCTTCTCGAGCGTTCAAAAGTAGGATTAAAAGAATGGCCTTGGCTCTGATCACTCTCAGTATCTGAGGGTTCATTTCTTCTTCGAGCCGCGCTCCTCATCCTTCGCATTTGGTCCATGAGCCAGCGAGACCTTTTTCGCCTCTCGCGCTCGGCTTCGAGTGCCTTCTCGATTAAGATACTTTCTGACTTGGCCAGCCGTCGCAGACGCCTTGCTTCCCGTCGGCTATCTGAGTCTGGATTGCCACCAGTGAGTCGGTCGAGCACAGGTGTGCTCATAAATCTCGTATATGTGCGTTGACGCTCAGTTGCTGTTTCATGGGACTTCATGGCGTGCTTGACTTCGTCACCTTCCGCTAGGGTTGAAGCTGTCTTTGGTACCGAGACAAACTGGATCAATTGCTCGAGAAACCCGACATACTCCGTCGCATCTGTAGTCGAGGTCCATAAGTCGACTAGCTGGAAGACACATTGTTTAAAGTGCTCCCTCGAAAGATGCTTAGCTATCCTGGGGGTTTTCAACTCCTTCTCAGCTGGCTCGCTTGGAGTCGCCGGAATTGAGGCGGCGAGTCCAGACCCAGCAGGACTCTTCACTATGTCTGGATCAGGGTGTCTGGAGTCTCGAGTCAGCGGAACAACCTGGTACCATGCACCTGTGATAGCTAGGCGACGAATCTCAACCTCGAAATCCTCCACTTCTTCAAGAAGCTTGTAATACACTGGCGAATCAGGGGCAAATGGGGGAACTGAGAGGTTTTTCCTTTGGGCTTCATTGATTTCATCTCGGAGGAATGAGTCCTGTGATGCAAAGTCCACGACCAGATCTTCCAAAATATGCAACATCTCCGCTTGGCTCAAAGCTGGTCCCTGTTGAAGGTCTCTCTGCCACCGACCTTGGGACAACGACAGAGACCTCTTAGGAGAAATGATAGACTTACGTGCATCCAAAGCATGGGGATGTTTCCGAAAGTGTGAATGTACAAAAGTATGCGCAAGAAGCAAGAAGTGAGTGTACTGCATTCTGCTGATGCCCTCGTCCGCTTGGTGTTCACTATGTTGCTGTTGGTTATCCGTCAGGTTTGGTCGAGCACCTGTTGCAGCAGATCCGGAGGCTGGTGCCGCTCCCCTAGGTTGACGTGTTGAAGGGGGATCAACCGGCATCGGCGTCCTTACAATCTCATACAAATCATTCAAGAGAGCTTGAACCTTATTTTCTCTCAGAATCGCGTTTCGTGCTTCGAGGGCTGACATGGAATGCAAGTCCCATTGTGCGATATGTGCAAAAGGATGGCATCTTCCATCTGTGTCACCATCAGTCATGCTTCCCTGTTGTGATGGCAAACTCCCTTCAGGATTCGTGAGCACAGCATTCTCTGGGCTCTGGTCAGGTGACCTGGTCTCGGTGGTGGAAGCCGCGAGCTCAGGCATCGTCTCTGAGTCCGAGTACATCAACGATCGGATACTGTGTGCATCCTCTCGCTCAAACACCCGGGCTTGAGCATCAAGATACTTTTGAACGATGTTATCGCCTACCATGGTCCGGCTGGTTCGCCTGGTCTGGGAAGCAACCACCGACCGCGCTTCGCGATCTGGTGAAGAGGTTAACGTTGACCCCACTGACTGTTGCTGCTGGCTTGCGTCACCCCTAGCGAGGAGAAGAATGCCGTCGGCTCTCGCTCTAATCAAGCCCTCTTGCGACAGAAAGTAGCCTGGAGGTGCATGATTGGCGAGCCTCTTCATACTCAAGAGCGTGATTGGCATGCCTTTGGCATCTCCCTTCAGGAGTTTCCCTTCTGCATCCAGAACTTGATCAGCTGTATCGACGATGCGATGGAGGTCTCTTCGCTTGTCCAATGGCAGAGGAACCATTGGTCTAGTAGGTGAAGAAGTTGCACGACCTTCTTCAGCTTCTGGGTCATGTCTTTCCCTGTCCTCATCGCTTGAAGCTCCCTGCTTCAGATTTGCATGACTCTGTGGCTCCTTACTAGCGCTACCGGTATTAACATCCTCTACAACACCCCTAACCAGCTTTACGGGTCGCTTCTTGCTGCGCCTGGCCCAGAGGTCGACCGACAGGACAGGTTCAAAGTCAAGCTTCGATGCCTCGGTCATCCTCTCTACGATCTGATCTCGAGACGCAAGAATGTTGCTTGCCAGCTGACGAGAGGCCTCCTCTTCAGGCGGATGCGTCTGGTTCGCCATGCCTGTTAATCCCACCACTGCTGAGTACGGACGACCTCCCAGCAGCAGTTGTTGGTTATACATGAGTTGCTCCTGCAGAGTGCTCTCCTCGCCTGGAGCTAACTCGGGAAATCGGGGACTCCGCCACCTACTGTCCGCCGGGGTGACCCTCTCCGACCGCGGTGAGTGACTCCTACCTGAGGTGGACCCAGCCTCACCCTCACGTCCGACATCGACACCGCCTGTAGTCTGTTCGAGCTCCTGATAAACCTTGGATAGTTCGGCCAACTCCCATGGAGCCGTGCCCGCTGTTCCGTGTTTGTGCGCGCGGGCCTGAAGAGGTAAGAGAGCGCGGGGGGCGGTAGACACAGTTCTTGGACGCGACATGTGCCTCCTCGGGTACGCGGAATATACTTCGACGTCTGGTACCGAATCCGGCTACCTCGAGTGTCGAGTTTGCATGGAGTTTGGTGTGACTGCTCGATACTATGCAGGCCTGCAAGTACGTATTGCACTGTGAGTGCAATCGGTCTGATCTAATCTTGGGCCTACACCGTATGTTGCCTCAAAACGCGTAGGCTTGCGAGTCTGGAATTTGAATGAAATTTCTTTGTACATGTCTGCGAAAATGAGTATTTCCCTAATATGGCTTCGTAACAAACTCGATATCTCGCCTTTCTAGACGCCTGCAAGCCGGTTGATTCCGCGTCTGATCACTGCAGAGCCCCCATTCCGCCGCAATCTGGCCTGGAAACCCGCTCACAGTAACGGCTATGTACGGAACGACAACAGCGCAGACAAGCTACGAGAAGACATGTTATTTGGTAAAAAATGTATTGATCTACGTCTTTCTTGTGGCAGATATCCTCCTAAATACCATCGTAGACATGGTCAATCATCGCCAGAGATCTCTAACAGTGTACATCTTAATCGGATCTCACCTCATTCTCAGACTCACCCTGATGTTCATGGTCGTGCTGCTGATGTGGGACACGTTTATCTTTAAATATGGTCTTCTCAACGTACTGTGCAGACAGTTCCGATGGTTATTTATTACCGCCCCACTCTCGTTCATCTTCTTCCTGGCGGTTCGCGGCATGAAACTCACGGCGACGATCGGATCGAAAACCTTCCTTGAACTCTGGGAAGACGACGGCTACTATGCAGTTTATATCTTGAACATCATTGCATCCGCATTCTATTACATGGCGCACCTCCACACGTGTTTCCTGCTTGGTCAGCCAGACTTTTACAAGCCCTCGGGTTGGGATCGCATCAACACTTGATCACGACGAGCCGAAGGGTGAATTAGTGCTCAGATGATAAGACCTCGTTATATTTACAAAGAAAACACATGTGATGGTGCTAGTCGTAGGATTTCGACTTGATGACCCATCCGCCTTCTGATAAGTGTAGAAGCGACGTGTTTGGTGGATACGCGCGAACATGCAGCACCTCGCCGACCAGTCGCATCTCGCCAACGCCGTTTGGATTGACAGGCATGTCACCTGTTAGCCGAAGGAGACGTGAATCCATCGGTGGATCTAAGCTATGAAGTCTCTCACTGTTTCGTGAAAACGGTGAAAAGGTTATATCCGTTTGATACGATGGCCCCCGCCCTTGAGGTTGAGCCCCACTCGCGCTGTCGTCTATTGAGATCACCTCGGTCGATCGCGGCTCGTCAGCCCTGACCGAGCCATCATGTTGTTCGTTTGACGCCACTGCATTTACAGTCATACCCTCCTCGATGTGCCTCAGCCCCTTATTAGTGCCTTGCTCCTGTCCTTCCATCGAAGACTGTCCAGGGCTCTCTTGAGTCTGATTCGTCGACCGGTGCACTGCCATTTGAGGCGCTGCGAAATGCCCAGAGATCGAGTTTGGTGTTGGCGGTGGCTTGCCAAAAGCAACGAGATTGTAGCTATCTTGCGGTTGGAACTGTAGGGCCAAGCAGACGGTGTCTCGCGGAGCGAAATACGTGTGAGAAGTTCCAGAGGCATGAGCTGGAGAACACTCCCTGAGGATAGCTGTAAACTCCTCCTGAATAACGTATATAGCCTCCATGCCAAGCGCCTTTGCCGACGCAAACTGGTCTTCCCCTAGCGTATGGGGCACCATCACGTGCAGCATGACCGGAAGGTAGATGGCATACGGGCCCTTCCTGGCCACGAGCAGGTGCTCTAGAAAACGAAACGGTTCGTAGATGACGGTCCCAGGCAACGGGGATAGGGCAGGCGTGGTGCCTGATCCCGACCCTGAGTCGGACGCGTTTGCTCCTGCCGCCGCTGCTCCACGACTGGCGAGCTTGCTCGAGGAAGCCCGCTTTGACATGGAAAGATCTTGAAACCTGCTCCTGGGCGTTGGGAGTGCGGTATGTCAGATGTCAGATGTGCTAGATGACCCTATAGGTCAAGTTACTGGTGGTGTGTTCTACAGATTGATGTGGTTTGCTGCGCGGCGCACGCCCGCCGTGGCGAGATATCGACTCCCGGGAAAAGTGAACCGGGGACCAATTTTTATTTCATTTGAGTTGGAGAAAGTGTGATAGAAAGGCTAGGACCCCACTGACAGTGTCCGAACGCAAATGGAATGTATATAGTAATTGACAAAATAAACTTTGAAGTGATTACACTAGTTCATTTACATTGTATTTGCTGCGCTCGATGCTCCGTACGGGGTCTAGACACATCGATTCCAGTCGAGAACCTAACGGACAGAGAAGGCAAACCCAGAGGCTGTTTCTCTAAAGGGTGGCACGGTGGCCTCTAGCGACACAGTAGAGGTATGTGACTGTTGGGGCAGTGATCGCTGCCCTCGCTGCTGCGGTTGCTGTGCTGAGATTTGCGCTTGAACAGGATGCTGCGTCGGGGGCGGAAGTAAAATCGACTTGATACTTGGTCCAGAACCTAGCTTTGTAGACATTGCACTTGCTTGAGAACCTCCAGCGTCTGCTGAGGATATGGATGACGACTTACCTAAACCCGTTGTATCGAATGCGGACTTAAACAGTCGCCGACCAGCACCATGCCCTGCATGTGCTGAAGCTGAGGTATCCGCCCCGTGATCAGCTGAGAGAAGTACGCCAGCACCGATCTTGGAAATGAGCGCCTGCGTCTCGTTGCCCTCATCCATGGGGCCTATACCAGCAGCAATAGCAGCGCTAAGCCTCGACGCGGGCCCAGGATAGCCCAGGTCAACTCCATTCCAGCTTGGGCCATCTGATCCTCCCTTCATGGTATTCTGCTTTGACCATGTCGTTTGCGCAGGAATCGCTGAGACTGCACGAGCAGCAACCTCACCAGCTGAGACTGGGGTGGGGTCCATGGCACCGCTGCGACCTGGTTGTCTTGTACTTTGGCGAACTCCTGGAACAGTGCCTAAGCGTAAACTTGTGGCGAGTTCTGGATTATCCAATGCGTTCAGGCCGAGGTTACCAAAAGCGTTATTAGAATTATTCTCTGCAAACGTCACAGTCGATGCGACAAACGCTTCACCCTGCGTATAAGGCGCGTTGTCTTGGCGCTTGATGGAATAGGCTCCTCTAGCGGTGCTCACTCGCTTGATCGGAGAATCCCTTCGCTTGCTTAACGACGCTCCAGTTGCAAATTTGATCGTGTTGCTCAGCGCGTTCATACGTGCCAGAATGGGGTTGTTAATGCGGTCTGGGTCCTGTTGTACGGTTCCTACACGAGCAGACTGAGGTCTTGTCAAAGAGTTCGTTACCTGGTTTGCGGACTGTGACGAAGATGCCTGAGAATTTGATACAGTTCCGTTGGTTGTTTGGGAGCCGGCCTGAACGGGAATACCCGCAGTACCCTCTGCACAGAGTCTTGCCTGAACTTGCTGAGACCTCGCCAATGCGAGTTTCATCTTCTCTAACTGTTCCTTCATTTGGGTGTGGGCTCGGGTTAGTTCAAGTCCACGTGTGAAGAACGCGTTCAAAGTCGAGTGGAGCTGCCCCATGGACCGAACAATATGTCCAAAGCTTACCTCGAGCTCTGTCACGAGGTCTTCGATTTCATCGAGACAATCAGTGAGGGGAACACGGTGACTCGTTATACCGAGGGCTTTCGAACTCTTGTCAACAACCTGGTGCGAGCTTTCTTCGGGAGGAACATAGACATACGTGTTTGACTTTAAGCCCACACCTGCGACGCGGGTCTCTAGGCCTGCAGCGCCGGTGGGACGGGGCATATCTCTGGCGTTCGCTCCTGAGGGAAAATCAAGTGCCTGTAATCTTGCAGAAGAGGCCGATGTTTGGTCAAGCTGGGCTGCAGCGCGAGCGACGACCTGAAGTCGCTTAAGTACCCTCTGCGCACGGTTTCGAATCTTGACACGCAGGCGACACGTTGCAGCGGCCAGATGAATCACAAGCTTGCGATAACAACGCTTAGCATGGGTTGCAGCAACGTAGCGCCCAGCTGTTTTCTGTGTAGTATTCGCTATTCTCGTCAACGCCTGTTGGAGCGCAGCACATTCGTCCTCTGCAGCTCGTAGTTTTGAAGCAAGCGTGCTGATTTCGTTTTGTGACTCCTTTCTTAAGCGTAATAGCAGCTCTTCTGCGCCTACCAGTGAGTGCAGATGACCTGGAAGTTGCATCGTGGGGAATGCGTCAAGAAGTAGCCTTCGCTGCGTCTTGAGGGCTTCCTCGACAGCACTTGGAGTGTAGAGTACTTGGTCTTGGACTGCCGAAGGCTGTTCATGTGCTTGTTGATGTTGATGAGGACCAAGGCTATCTAATTTCAACAAGGAGACAGGGACTTGCGTTCGAACTGCCTGGGAGGAGGGACTGGTGGCGCAGGCACTCGTGGGCGAACTACTCGGAGCCATTTGCGTGCCAGAGACTACGGTGTATCCAGCCTTCCTCGCCTCTGTGGCTGTGATCGGCGCTGGATCGAGGAGCAGCTCGGGCGATACGCGTGACACATACTGCCCAAATTGCCGCAAATTGCGCTCTTGGATCAGAAGTCGACGTAACTTCGCGATCTGACCCTGAAGGTTCGAAATTGTGCTCTTAGGATCTTCTTCGAGTGCGTTGCTCTCAGAGGCATCCGTTGTGAGTGGGATCGCTGCAGGTTCGCTTGGCTCGGAGGGGTCTGTTGTTGTGGATGACGCACCACCTGCTCTTGTTGCAATCGGAGGTGGTCTGGATCCCGGAGTTGGAATCGAGTCCGTTGGTGTGATTGCTGATGATGACATATCTGTAGACTCAATAGGAACCTGAGAAAGTCGACTGCTCAATTGCTTCCAGAGCTGAACCGCCATTTGGAATGACAGTGACATGCGAACCGAGCCTGAGGGGAATGGTTCAATTTGAGTTGAGGAAGCCTCCCCTGAATGTAGCCGCTGATGCTCTCGCATGATGAAAGAGATTGGAATTTGGAGTGAAATCGCCGATTTGTCGATATTCGGATCATCCCAAATATCCGTCGGGTATGTCGTTATTGAATGGACTCCAGACTCGGCTCCAGAAGTGCCCTCTTCCGTGTCAGCGTCCAACAGTCGTGGGGTGGAAATTTCTTGGCTACGTGTCGAGGGGTGGGGTGAGGTGATTTCGATTTGAGGTGGTACCGCCTTCCTGACATTGGCTCGTTGTATCGCCTGCGACTCTGATACTTCAACTTGGGTTGCAGAGGTTGGAGCTTCTCCAAGCGATCCCCCAAGCGATCCTCCACTTGAACGCCTTCGTGCTGGGGCAGCACTCGTGGGTCGACTTGGGACAGGGACGGGTGTTGAGTCAGAGTAGTCTAACTTGGCACTGCGCCGCTGAGATTGTGAACCTGTTTCAGAGGTCGCGTGATTGTGGTCACCCACTCCCTGATCCTGAAGCAGGCTTTGCCGCAGTCGTTGAGCAGCCTCCCTCCGACTTAAAGAGGTTCTGCGTGTTCCTGGAGAATCTGTACTGCTCACCCTGTCAACTTCGGTCTTCAACGGGGCCGGCTCCGACACGACATCATCAACTCCGGGAGTAATCTCTTCTACAATTGTAGTTGTGGCTGGTTTCTTGGAATCATGGTTCGGATCGCGCTCGATTGCTTCACCCGATAGTCGTGCTTCAGAGATTGGGGGAACTAAGCCTTTGTCAGCGAGAATGCCTAGATTCAGGGAACTATCCCCTCGAGGGGCAGAAAGGGGTCGCTGTGGCCGTCCGTTTGATGCCGATGATCGTCTTCCCTCTTCGTTGCTACTCTCAGGTCGATGATCAAGTGACGATCTTCGTCCGTCCAACGTCGATGACTCGCCTGCAAGCTGGGATAGGGGAGCTCCATTCTCCTCGGCCAAGGCCTCGTGCACCGTTACTCCGATCGGTTTGTCGCTAAGCAATGCGATCGCACGCTCAGCCTCATCTTCTGCCATTCGTACGGCTTCCGGTGTTGACGCACCGGGATGATGTTCATCTCCACTTTCATCTCGAATTACAATTCCCCCCGGGAGGCCGTCATCGTCCTCAACGTCGAGTTCGTCATCCAAGTTCGCATCCGATATCTCCAATACATTTACATATTGGGCATCTGCCGTCGCGTCTGCTGATCCTGGTACTGTCGTTGCGGCCTCTCTGCGTGGCTCCGTGGCCTCGTCAAGTAGAGTCAGGCTTTCGTTGGCGATACTCTGATTGCGTCGATCGTGCTCATCCATGGCACTGGTGCCGGTCTCAGTACCGCTGAGCTCATCGCCCTCGGTGATAGTGTCAATTCCGTAGGTCCTCTGTGGGATCGGTTTGAGCTCGGTGGTAACATCGAAGTCAAGTTCCTCTTGCAGTGCTTGCAAGCTCGAGGAGGCAGCTGGAGGGTAAACGCCCCCCTGTGACACCTCAGGCGAGAGAGGGTCGCTGGAATGCGGATTGCTTGCCATTTGAGACGAGTCGTTGGAGGGGAGATCGTCATCCTGATGTTGCTGCTGGAGGGACTTGTTAGATGAAAACGACTTTCTTGGGCTTGTGCCTCCTTGACTGATGAGCTTCTCGAGCAGTAGATCGCACAATTCGTTCAAGTCGTTGACGTGGCGATCCGACTGGTCAATCTCGGCAAGAAATGTGGTGGTGCGTGTATAGTCCCCCTCGCAGTAATCCAGCATGTCCTGCAGTAGCTTTCGCTCCTCCTCATTGATGCCAACCTCTCGGTTAGGGTCCTCGAAGAGCGAGGTGCATTCTGAGATGAACTTGGCGAGCTGCGCCACGCGCACGTCTCGTGCGTCGTGTTCCATGCTGGCTAACGTATACCTGCTGGATCGGCAACGGATCTCGCCGTGGGCTCGCTATGTGGGCACACCGAGGCTGCCTCCCTTTCAGTCCTACTTAAGTGGGATCGGTTTACAGCGTACTTCGCAGTGTACCTGCGGGTTGAGATCGACTATATCCTCACTGTAGCGCTGAAGAGTGCTAACAGAGCGAGTAGTGTGCTTTACAGGCTGTGACACTCGCCGTGTGCCGAGATTTGCAACACTGGGAAGTCTGTCTAGAAACCGTTAGAGCGCTTTAAATAAAGTATACGCGACGTGGGACTTGGTAGCGAGCGGGAGTTGAGCTTGGAAACACGCGTTTTCAAGACCCATACGCGGAGCTCTCGCTTCCGATGTGGTTCTCCGAATTGAAAAGCATTTTCGGAAACCCCCCTCCCGGCGCATATACACACCCTGACCCGAAAGCAAACCGAAAGATTGTGATGAGGCAGGGTGATTTTCGGCACGTGTTTTCCCGGGTCGGAGAGAGTGCGGACTTGAGATGGGGCATCAACAGAGTTTGCCATATCATGCACTACTTGCATAGTTAATTGTTTTGTGTGTGGCAAGCATGTTACTCCCGCTTTGCCCCGCTTTCCGCCTTTCAAGTTGCTTTCCGACGTTTCTCACTGAGCTTTTTGACTTAAAAGCGGAGCCTGCTGCGCCGCTCTCAACCTTAAATTAGGTGTTTCACGTAGGCATCCGTGATTTCTATTGTTTCCGCTTCTTAGCCAAAGAAGTAATCCCTCTTCCATACCGATCTAGCGAAAAGTCCGCCCCGCTCCGCCAGACTTCAACGCTTCTTCCTGAGGAATACGTATGACTACGGGAGCCGAGGGTCAGGGGATCTGTCGGAAGCCTGGCTAGGGAGACGCAGCTGCAATGAATGAAAACTATGTGCTTGGACCGGTGATCGGTCGAGGTGCCTACGGTGAGGTTTATGCCGGTTTTTGCAAGCGCACCAGTGAGAAAGTAGCCATTAAACGACTTAAGACGAAGGTCGCGAGCTGGGACGAAGCTTTGAAATTGCGCGAGATTGCCGCCCTGCGCGTCTTGAACCAGCATCCACACATTCTCAAGTTGCGAGAAGTGTTTCGAGACGATTCGACCCAGTACTTGTATTTAGTCTTCGAGTTCCTCGGGGCAGGCAATCTGTTTCAAGTGCTCAAACTGCAGAATCAGGGACAGAGTCAGCAACAAGTGCAGTCTACGACGTCACTCCAGACTCAATCCGCATCTGCTATTGACGGCACTGGAGCATCTGTCAGCTTCGGAGCACTCTGGCCTCTGAGTCGAATCCGAGATGTCATGTTCCAGCTCTTCTCGGCTGTGGACTACATCCATCGAAATGGATTCTTTCATCGAGATATCAAGCCAGAAAACGTCATGTTTTTCCAACAGAGTTCACATGCATTAGACGCTGCGAGTGATGAATCAAAAGAAGTGAGTCCCGGTCATGTGAAGGATTTCGTGAAACTTGTCGACTTTGGTGTAGCACGCCGCTTGCCTAGCAAGGCCGTACCGTCAACTAGAGGGTCACTGGATGACTCAGAAACCGAGAATATGGGACCCGCATTCACAGACTACGTTGCCACTCGATGGTATCGTGCGCCTGAACTCGTCCTCGGGGCAAGATACTACAACGGGTCGGTGGATATCTGGGCACTTGGATGTATCTTGGCTGAGCTTATCTCCGGGCGACCTTTGTTTGCTGGTGCATCCACTGAAGATCAGCTTTTCCGCATTGCATCGGTAATCGGATCGTTCGACGCCACATCATGGCCCTATGGGATGACCCTGCTCCAGCGCCGCCAGCGAAGCCATCCCGCGACTCAGTACCCTCTCTGCGCGCCGGTTAAGTTGTCCCAGATACTTCCACGAGCAAGCCCAGAGGCTCTCGCACTGTTAACGAGTATTTTCCAATGGGACCCTGAACGCAGACCCACAGCAAAGCAATGCTTAGAATCTCCATTCTTTGCTGAATGCCAGCTCCCACCCGTTCCTGCACACCCCAAGACTAGTCTGGAAGCATTCAAGTTACTGGGTGCCATATTGTCTACGAGTGCGACATCAAGTGCACCAAACCGATCGAACCAAGACGAAGATGCGGATAATGAATTTGACTACGTTGTCTCGTCCAACTCGGCGACTGGGGCGAACACAGGTGGCATGGGGAGCAAATACGTAGCGAACTCACTCTATCAAACCGACGCTGATGGCGACAAGCTTCCTGACTATTTGAACGCCATCGACGACGACGACGATGACTACGTGTCTCCGCTGGGACTACACTCCTGGTCCAAAAAGCGAGGAGACACAACCCAAGCATCAGGACAGGACGGTACAACGAGCAGTTTAACCCGAAACTTCTCAAACGACGACGACGATTTAAACTTGGATGAAGACAATCTCAGCGACAAATCGCCTCGACTAGATGCGGACGATGGTAACCATGTCAGCGGCAACATGCCTCAGGACTTGCTGGCAGATGAAGAAAGCGAACCTCTGGCAGGGCTTGAAGATGAATTCGAGAGTGGTATCAAGGAAGGCCTGGAAGCCATGCGGGTCTCCGCCTTTCAAGGGTTAGGAACGACCAATCTAGTGAGCCTGAACTCGACCCAGTCTTGCACATATCCACTCTCCGTTGCGACGACCAATCTCACTAGTGGTAGTCAAGAACCAAGCACAGGTCTGGGCGTAGGAGACAAGTCTGGCACTCCTCCCTACTACGCCCCTGCTAATGAGACAATGAACAATCCAAGCTCGTCATTCTCATATGGGTCGAGTTCTTCTTCGTGGGTAAAGCCACCTCTTACGGGCGCGCAAGGTCTTCCACCAACCCCACCATCGCAGCCAAATATGTTTGCCCAGCACGATACCTACTCGTACGCCAGCAGTGGACCCGGACGCCACCGTTCATCATTATCCACCGGAAGTGCAGGATCCTTTGATCAGCTTAGTGTAGGTGGACAAAATACTGCGCCACCCTCTCCAAGCGCTTTGCCGCAGATCGCCACTCCTACACAACCCCATGTCATTTCGCCTGCCCCGCTTCCTAGTCGAGTGGCAACTTCGCTCTTGCCACCGAATCTCCCTCCGCAATCCAGCAGTGGCTTGCGCAACCCAGCCTTCGCCCGCCCTCCACTTTCTCCAACCTCGTCGCCCCATCTATCACATCCTGCGCACACAGTGCCTTCATCAGCGCACCAGCTGAACTCGCTGTCTGGTCAATCAATTAACCTACCGGTCGGACCAATGTACACGACTTCATGTATGTCATCATCGTCGATATCATCCTCGACCCAGGCCATGGGACTTTCAACTCTCGTCACCACCACCGCCAATGGACGTACCACTCCAACGTATCACTGCCCATCGCCATCATCAGCGAGCTCCAACTTGTCCATATCAGGTGGTCACACTCCCCCTTCGGCAACCTGCCTTCCACCGATTGGAGCTCACCCCCCGCATCCGCCGGCATCGTCACCTGGTTCCATTTCGCCAGGACTTCCAAATCGAGATCTGTCACCAATCATGCGCAGCCAGCTCATGCGCGATTGTCCGTATCCTTCGGCATATCTGGGGCCAAGCGCGACCTCACCACCCTCGTATCCTGGAGCAACCACTCCATCTTCAACCTCGGGCAGTCCCGCCCAACCGACCCGTGGTCTACCCGTGCGAACCTCAACTGGTATTGATCAAGCATATTCCCAAGGCCACGCAAGTACCTCTCAATATCGTAGAAGCTCACCAATGTCTGCGACTCGACTTGGATTTGGCGGATCCACCGGCGCCGGTCCTAATCAGAACTTGTTCCCCACTGGGTCCAGTCTAAGTAGTATAGTCGCGAATCCAGCCTCACAGACACCTGCACCCTCTGCACCCCCTGCACTCCCTGCACCCCCTGCCTATGGCAGAAGGAGTCAAAACCCGAATCCAGGCCAAATGAACGTAGGATTTCTGAGCACGGGCTCTGCACAGCAAGCATCGCATACCCTGCCGCCTTACTAAACGCCTCTGAGCGAGACAGAACCGGGAACCTCGCCAACTCATTCTGCTTGGTATCGTTATGTATTTATTATTTATCCCCCCGAATATTTCTTCAGTCCTACCTGCTTTGATGCCCAACCCCTAATAGTCTACAATTAATCCTCTCTAGCCCCTATATTTGCAGACCTCAAATTCAACCGTCAATACTCAAGTCCCCAATCCCCAACAACATCATCAAAACCATTCGAAGCCGCTTGATTCCCCCGATTCTTCCAATCTTCTGACCCTGACCTACGCAGAGAAGGCCGGCAACATCCGGGCATAATATTAACAGGCACCGGCCGACTCCTATGTAATGCTTTGGTGTAAACCCCACCAATTGAACCGACTGTTATGTCCTATTTGTTCCCATACGTAGTACTGTGCCCGGGGCTACTCTTCTACGCCATCTTCGATTGTATAATACACTAGACGTTAACGCCATTCCAATGAGGAGTTGGATGTCACCCTGATGTATACCTGCTAGTGTATACTGGTATGTATCCTCAGCGTTGAACCCGCCTGACGGTCGAACCTCTAACAATCATCTCAAGGTGGATGGGTTCATGTTCTTCGTAAATCGAGCTCGAAATCACACTGGAAACTGTTGTGAAAACACAACATCTCGTATAATACCAGTTGAAAAGGCACACTATTTCATTGTACAATACTTACTGGTGTTAATATCCGAAACGTAACTACCGAATCTCCTCGGCCAACGCCCGAAAACAAGCGCACAATGACGAAGCCGGGCTCCAGTTCTCAACCCAGGGGGAATAGCGCAAGAGCGAGCAACGCCGCACTCAACGCTGCCTCGCAGACGGAGAGAAATCAAGCATCCACCACAAGCGACACTCGTGCGCAAGCAGAAGTCGAAGACTACGACTATGCACCATCAAAGGGGTACTATTACGCCGCTATTGGGCTCATCTCAATGGTTCTAGGACTGTATATTGTGTCACGATTGTGGGACGACCGAGGGCTTCGGGGTATCTTGTGGGGTCTCCTCTCGTGGGCCGGCCTTGCATTCATCGTTTTCAACTTGTTCTACAGCCTGCATCAGGTTCGTACCGTATCTCCGGGTGTCGTAACCCCCGAGACCAAGATCAAGTACACTTACGAGCGCAAGGCCAACGGCGCCGTGCGATACTGCCGAAAGAGCAGACTGCGCAAGCCGGACCGAGCCCACTACTGCCACGCTACAAGACGACTGATCATGCGGTTTGACCACAACTGCGTGTTCTTGGACGCATCCATCGGTATCTTTAATCACCGGTACTTCCTTCTGTTCTTGGCATATGCGTCCCTTGGCAGCGCCTACATTGCACTGGACACCATCCTTGGGGCCAATCCTTTCTCCGCAGAAGCGCGCTATATGCTCCCTACTGAGCTGTACGTCATCATGTTCATTGTGATCGTGCTCTCGTCCGCACTTTGTGTTTCTCTGGGCCTGTTCCTGGGCTACCACATCTACCTCGCAGCGAATGGATGGACCACAGTTGAGGCCTCTGAGCAGCAGGGATTCAATCCCCGCACGGGTCGTGCACGGCTCTCGAAGCCTTACAAATTGCCCACGTTCATGGACAATCTCAAGCAAATTATGGGTACTGACATCAAGACCTGGCTCCTACCATTCTGCGAGACTAAGGGGCTGCCAGATGGCGTTCACTGGGAATATCAAGGCCTAATTGAGCACGAATATCCAGCAGAGGACGCGAAACGAAATGTATATGGAAGTGCGTACTAATGGTAGCTCAATTTAGCCGGAATAATACCCCCAAGTATTGTATCCTTATTATAGTTCACAACTTGCATAAAATCCCATTAGTCGATTTGGCGAAATTTTTTAGCGCTGGGCAGTTGCAGAAATTTTTCTGGATACGGGAGAGTCGCGGCGTCTAAGGAGGAGATCGAAGTAACAGCAAGCGTCGGACCTAATTGAAGACGGACATCGCAGTATATGAGGACTATATCCCGGAAATCATGATAATCGTGCTAGTGAGGAACCAGATCCTTCGGGACTAAATGCTCCCTCCTACAGCCAGCTTAGTCCGTGCAACCTAATTTGGCCCCCTTTGACCAAAACTGCGTGGCCTTCTTGAGGTCTTGCGCTACCCCATGTCCATGACAGTAACAGCATCCGAGATGAAACAAAGCGCCAGGATGCTCATCATCAACTTCATACGATCGCAAGAAATACCCAAAGGCGCGCTTGTAATCTTGCATAACACCCTCGCCATCGTAGTAGCACTCACCTAAATCATCCAGCGCATCTGCATCCTCATGTTCTTCAGCAGCCTTCTGCAGGTACTCGAGCGCGAGCTTCATGTTCTTCTCAAAACCACAGCCTGTACGATATAGGTCGCCAACACTAGAGATGGCACTTGGATAACCCGAGATTTTGGTTTTAAGATTGGAGCAATTTTGTGGAATTAATTCCGACAGTCCGTTGGCAGCCAAGTTGACCCAGCCGCGGGCTAGGGCAGCCCAGGGGTGTCATTTTATGGAGCAAATGCATCACCCACACGGTTCACCACTCAAACGTGAACTTGCAATCCATCCACAGGAGGAGTCGAGATCCAATTTCAGGCGTCGAAGAAGGTTCAAGCACCGCACTTGTGCTTGATCAGATCCGTACCCGAGTTGTTACTCTATCGACTCTGGTTATACACGCTGCTGTGCTGCGTAGCATGTTCATTACCTACCACTATCCGGATCAAAACACTAACTTCTGGTTTATTTGTTCATTAGTGCGGCAGCTTATACTTGAACGGGGGGCATGAACGACTTGCCGAAGCCCCAGGTCGTGACCAACTCCGGCTCCTAACATGTCGTTCTCGATTCGCTTCGCAACAACTTGTGTGTGTGTGTGTGGTGATACTGGTCGGGAGCTGGGCGTAAACAGGTATTGGCCTGCTTGCTCTTAAAGATGCAACCAAGCATGACAATGACGACTTCAATTGATTTCATGCAACTGGCGCCATCTATGCATCTACAACTTGACTGCTTAGATTACTCTTTTTTTCCATCCGTACCACGCCCTGTGGCCGAGAGGAGAAACGTTAAATAACCCCTCCATTGCTCGATTGTCCACATACATTTCGGGCATGCTTAGCGGCATTGTGATTAACATTTCACAAAGCACGACATATCGGCTCAACAGGACGACACAACACAAAAGGGGCTGTGAGTAGTAGTAGGTGGCCAACCAACCAACTGACTAACCAACCAATTTAGATCTTCTGGAAAGCAACGATGGTGGTGGAACCGACACCGGGGATCTTCTGGATCTCCTCTTCCATCCAGTCAACGCTGACCTTAACGTTGGTGATGGTGCTACCCATGCGGATCTTCTTGAGACCGTAAGCAATGGGCAAGAGCTCGTGGCTACCCCAAAGGAGACCATCGCACTCAATCTTGCGGATCTCCTCAGCGATCTTGTCGAGGTCGGAGGTCTCGTCCTCAGGGTTGACATCAATGATGACGTTGGACTTCTCGTTAGCGATGTTACGAGCGATCTTCTCGTCGTACTTGCGCTTCTTCTCCTCAGCCTCGAGACGAGCAGCCTTCTGCTCCTCGGTCTCCTCCTCAGAGGAAGAGCCAGAGGAAGAAGAGGACTTGGAGATCGAGCCAGAGAGGTCGAAGGAGTCGTTGCCAGAAGCCGAAGAGGAGCTGGAAGAGGAAGAGGAAGAGGAAGAAGAAGAAGACGAGGAGGAGGACTCACCGTCGCGCTCAGCTGCAGCAGCGTCCTCAGGGAGAGCCTTGCGAACAGCAGCGGGGATGGAGTTGATGTGCCAGTACCAACGAGCAAGGTGAGGGTAGCGCTTAGCGTCAGGAGCGGCGGTGATGAACTCAAGGAGCTCGAGGTCCTCCTTGGTTGCAGTGTAGCCGTCGACGTACGAGTTCTTCGAGAAGAAATTGTCGATCTGCTTCAAACCGCTGGACAGGGTGGATGCGAGACGAGTAGCCATCTTCGGAGAAGTATAAGTTGCGCTAGATCAGAGTAGAGTGGGTGCAATCCAGTGCTGGCTATGAGTGCGGCGTTCGCTTGAATACTATAATAATACACTTTCAGCTCCACCACACGACGTCTTGCCCGCGAGATCTTCACTCTAGTATAATGTCCTTGTCTCCTCCGCGTCGCCTTTGTCGCGTTCCCGTGACGCGGAGCCGTACTGCTTTATGAAGAGCGGGGCGCGACGCGATGCGGGAAGCCTCTAGGCATCGATTCGCGCGCGATCCACGGCTTCACAGAGACAGTCGCGCGAGATCGGGCGTGAAAAGCGGCGTTGGAGGGGGGAGTTTAACCGAATCCTCGCCCAAACTCCGCACTTTGTGTGATGACTTGAGGTGATATTTGATGGCTATATAGGATATATACTGGATTAGAAAAGCGTTGCTAGAATGCAGATGGGTGTTATCTAGCAATACGGATGAAAATTTTGCCACGATCCATGCGTTTATACCGCTTTTTAACCCTTTTTATACACACATTTTTCCCCATTTTTTCCACTTTTTTCTCTGGTGCGGAATCTTCTTCTTCGGTGCGGCGCCTGGTTTTTCCGCGTGCGCTTCCGGCGCGCGGCAAGCGCAGCAGCCCCAAGCGGAGCAAGCCCGAAGCAGAGCCATAAGAAGCTCAGAACAACCCGCACGTACAGCCTCTCGGCCCCGCTCCCAAACTCTAGAGGCATAACGGTACTAGTTTGACGAAGCATATCCGGGCTGCAGACTAATCGGACGCATTATATACACTGGAAACCCACTGCAAATGAATGGAGGAGTGGATACACAAGTCACCATGTGCGCACCCGTGTCCTACATCACAGAATGCAATACGATCCAAGTATCCCGTGGCGGCATATGTACTGTGGAGGCACTCACGGTGGCGTGGTGGGCGGAAGGCAGGTAGGGTATACCAACACCGTGAGTGCCCACCCCATGTTCAAGGCTGTTTGGCATTATTATGATCATCTGCCACATTGCCCATGACTCAGACTGCACCGCAGGATGTTCAAACCTGGAGCTGTTACCTGCAGTGTACTCAGCCAACACTGGCAGTGGTACAGCCAGTTAGTGGGTGAGTTAGGCAGTTCGGATTGAATCTCCAGCTAGTTCGTGCCCCGCACAGGTTGTGTCTTACTGCTCCGGCCCCTGAATGACTGCCATTCAGTCCGCAGCCAGCCAGGATGCCGCTTTTGTTTGTGTGCCATTATGAGTGAATGATTGAGCTCGCAACACAGCTCGCTGGCTTAATCACCACAACTCACCTGTTGATTGCTGTGTGCTATCTCATCTCATCTCATCTCCTATCCTCCTCTGTCCTCTCGTGTCTACAGTCGTCACCACACACAGCTCCGGCTACGATCGACGTTGGAGGATGTCCTCCGTTCACGACCTCTCATTCCGCCAGAACTCACGGGCGCTTGTCCTCAGTTCTCTTGATGAGCACAAGTGGATTCTGGGACCAGATGTCTTGAGTCACATGTTCGGGAACTACCCGATCTTCGTAGAGCTGGGCGGTTTGCTCGGACTTTCATATATGCTCCGAACCGACACCAGTGGTGGGCTTCGTGACGATGAGAAGGAAGTAGGCTTCGCCACACGCAAAGAGATCTATTCGACCAATGTCCTACCTCGTCCTCCAGTGCATCCGTTCTGGGAGCATGCTCTGATCGCCCTGGATGACCCCTTGCTCATTATCTTGTTAGTCAGTGGTGTCATTTCGGTTGCGGCCAACACTCCCAAACATCCGGGCGATGGATGAGTGGAAGGTGTTGCGATTGTGATCTGCGTCTTGCTCGTCACCTTCGTTTCAGCTTGGAACAACTATTCGCAAGAGGTTGAGTTCTTAAAACTTGCCGCTTCGTTGAAAGGCGCCCCCGTGACAATCACGCGCGGCCAGGCCCAGGGCACCTATGATCAGGAGGAGATTCTAGTCGGTGACATCGTCTCACTCAGTCCTGGAAGCATGATCCCTGCCGAGTTATGGTCGATAATTGTACAGTGACTGTGAATGAATCTGCTCTTACTGGTGAGTCACACGAGCTCGTGAAGGGCCCTCACGATCCTTTCCTCTCCGCAGGAACGGAGCTAACCTCAGGCGCATGTACGATGCTCGTCACGGCCGTTGGAATCAACTCAGCGAAGGGTCGCCTTCTAGCCTCCATGTCCCAAGAGATGACTCCAACTCAGCTCCAGAAGCGTGTTGAGCGAGTCGCAAAGCTTAGCGGTTACATGGGTCTGGTTGCTACGACCATTACATTCCTTGCCCTTCTCATCCGCCTCATCGTCAATGTCGAGCAAAACAATCTCAAGTGGTCAGACGAGTGGACCCAGATCATCGACTTCTTCATCGTCTCCGTCACCATCATCGTCGTCGCCATCCCAGAGGGCTTGCCTCTTGCAGTTACCGTGTCACTGGCATATTCAATGGCTCGAATGCGAAACGATCAAAACCTGGTCAAAGTGCTTTCGGCTTGCGAGACCATGGGCAATGCCACCACCATCTGCTCAGACAAGACAGGCACGCTCACACAGAATAGGATGACAGTTGTCCGTGCCTTTATTGGTGGTCGATTCTACCCATGTCAACCCAAGCGCGAAGATGTCTCAGAGCCTATCATCGACCTGCTGACCGACGCAGTCATTTGCAATTCTGATCGACGTGTTCCGGAGGAGAAGATGAACTTTGACATCCCTCCTGAGGATTGGAAATGGGAGGGAGACGGTGGTGCGACTGAATCAGCACTGCTCGCTTGGCTTTCTCGTTATCATGAACCCCCTCGACCAAACATCATGCAAGTCCGAGCAGCAAATCAAAATCGTGTCCTCAAGTTCTACCCATTCTCCTCCGCAGTGAAGCAGTCGGCCGTGATTATGCAAATGCAAACTCCTGACGAACAACATCCATTGGGTACCAATTGCCGCAAGTATTATAAGGGAGCAGCCGATCGTATCATCAAGTCCTGTAAGTACATGATCGATCAACGCGGTAGGGTGGTTCCAGTTGGAGATCTCACTCTGCCGCAATGTCAGCATCGAGGGTGCCGCCGTGACGCAATGCGCGGTGAGATCCCGCACACCCCAACTCTATGCGAGGAACACTCGAGACCAGAGATGCCCTGCGATTATGTATGCCACCATGCTCAGAATGGCCAGCACTGCAACAAATGGGCAGTCATGGGTCAAGCCGATGGCACACCCATGTACTGTACTGACCCCGCGCATCATCCTGATGGAATTCAGCTCTATCTCCTCGATGAGCATCCACTTAAGCTCATGAGTAACATGGCTCGCTCGGGTCTGCGCTGCATTGCGTTCGCGTATTCTGATGGCGTTAATGTGGAGGTAAAAGATGGAATGGTTGTCGAGCCTGAAGAAATCCCTGACAGAACACTCATTGGCTTCGTAGGCATTCAGGACCCACTTCGTTTGGAGACTCGTGACTCTGTGATGACCGTGCAACAGGCTGGCGTTGTTGTCCGTATGGTTACAGGTGACAACTTGGATACTGCCAAGTTCATTGCCCAGGACTGTGGGATTATCACGAACCCCCGTCATCTGGCAATGGAAGGTGCCGACTTCCGCCTGGCATTGGAGGCGCAGGAAAGATACAAGCAAAAGAACGGGGTGGATGATCCTAAGTTCGTTCATCTTGTGAAGCACCTGCGTGTCATGGCTCGCTGCCAACCTGAAGACAAACTCGAGCTTGTGCGCTTCTTGATGGAGCACGGTGAAGTCGTTGGTGTTACGGGTGATGGCTCAAATCATGGTCCTGCACTTAAGCAAGCAGATGTTGGCTTGGCAATGGGTATTGCAGGCACGGATGTTGCCAAAGCAGCAGCGAGCATCGTAATTCTTGACGACAACTTTTCTTCCATTGTCAAGTCCATCATGTGGGGCCGTTGCGTATATGATAACATCCGAAAGTTCCTCCAATTCCAGTTCACCATCATTTTCTGCGCTGTTATTCTTGTTCTCATTGGTGCGGTTGTTGATGGCAAGGAACCACTTAAGGCCGTGCAGCTGCTGTGGGTCAATGTCCTTATGGACACAGTCGGTGTCTTCGTCCTGGGTACCGAGCGTCCTAAACCAATTCTTCTTCAACGCAAGCCCTACCGCCGTGACAGTTCAATCTTCTCTAAACTAATGTGGAGGAACATCATTGGCCAAGGCGCCATCCAACTCATAGTACTGTTGGTGTTGCTTTATGCAGGTAAACACTGGTTTAACGAGCGATTCTATCCAGACGGCGTCTATGACGAGGATTCTCACTTCACGTTCATTTTCAACACCTTTATCTGGTTCCAGATCTTCAACGAGGTGAATAGTAGAAAGGTGAATGACGAGCTTAACGTATTTGAATCTGCGCTCGAGAATATTTGGTTCCCTCTCGCATTTGCCATTACTATGGCCTTGCAATTCGTCCTGGTGGAATATATGGGTTCATTCTCCCGAACAACGCATCAAGCCTGGGATCTATGGCTGATATCAATTGGCATTGGCACGACGCAACTGATCTCCGGCTTCTGCCTGCGGTTTATCAAACTAGATACGAGCTCGGAGCAAGTAGAACTCGATTCTGACACCTTTGAGGGAGCACCCTGGATTGATGACCCTGAACTCATTGGTGCAATGTTCAAGCACCACGATTCCCCAGATGATGAAAAACGTTTTGCCAGATCGATATCGTCACATCTACCCGATGGCAGCTACATGAGTCCCCCAGGTACGGAAGGATTCCGATTTACTAGCAACAAGCCCAATTTTTCTGACATCAGAACCCCTTCCAAGGTTGCGGATGGGACTGCTGTCGACTTGATTGCATCTCCGGATACTGTTCGCATCACCTTTGTCGAATGACTATTGGCTCCCCTCGACTTCCTTTGCAAGCTGAGGGGGTGTCTGCTTAATACTTGCACCATATTCTCACTTCATTCTGTCGCCATGACATCAAAGGTGAAACGAGAGCGTTCTGACAGCTTCACCTACGATGCGAGCGCATCCGGCCTTCTGACGCACCGAGCCCCGAATGCGGACTTGGTTCATCTTTACTCTCGCTTCAAATTGCTTCATTGGTCCTTTATGTCAAATCTCCAGCACGTGCCCGGGGACATCTTCAACCCTGACTGTAGTGTATGCAACTCTCTTACACCCAGATCGAAGTCGGTGAGTGCTGGCTTGAGCTTGAAGTCAGCGCAGCTCGATGCAGATGATTCCGCCTGCATTGTTCTTCTAGGTATGTTGTACTCTGTCGTGTCCTCTGGACAACACAAGCGTACTTGTTGGTGTAACACGGGCCGGATCCCTCTCAGTACGCTCCTCTGCGAGATTCTGCCAGCCTCGGCCGAATCTCCGTTGGGTCGTACGGCTTACATAATAAAGCACAGTTGGTTCGGGCGACAAAACAGTGATTCCCCAGACCTTGCGGGTCGGTCACAGCAAGCTGCCGATGATGGCAGAACTGGTACTAGTATCAGTCTGTGTTCACTGGAGCAGGACTGGACGACCACATATGCTGCTGCTGAACTCACGATGTACCAGTGAAGCGGAGTGGCAGCATGTTGCGACTTGTCCAAAGCGGAGAGTTGTGGTGGACAAATCCGGGCCAGGACGGTTATATCAAACGGTTTGATACACGAGTGATAAAGTGAGTGAAAATACGGTATAACCGTGGTGAAGATGTTATACAACCAGGTGTATGCAATTAAGCACAAGTGTGGGAATCGATAGGTGTGATACATATTGCAACATAACACATCATATCCGCCCAGATCAACCTCGGGGACTGTCACCACCATCCGTTTTTCCGGCCCGTTGATTCGCTTGCCTGCGCGTGTTTGCGGCCATGAACGAGTCAGGCCGGGTTTGTTCCCTGTTCATTCCGTCAGACGCCGTGCTGCACATGATCTGCATAGGACCTTTTCCGCCTAATCCTAGAGCATCAAGTGCTGGATCCGGCTTCGTCTCAGCGACGGCAAGCGACTTGCAAGTTCCTGGGTTGCTTTGAATGGGCATATCTCGCGTGTGAAGCACGTTCCTGAGATGAAGACATGAAGTTAGACTGTCAGCTTGACTATGTTTTTATTTATGCGTCCACTCACACATACTCATCCTGTAACCCTCTCCGCAGTAGTACTACTATGGATGACGTCAAGTACCATCGGACTAGCGCATCCGGAGTAGGGTGTAGTTCCGACGTTCCTCACTGCGTACAAGTGCCTCTGACCGACGTTGGCATTGAGAACGCACAGGATTCCCTGAATACCACGTTGGATGCAGGAAACACCGGCTCTTCCAGCGAAAAGACGCCCCGAAATGCTCCAACCTTCACAACTCCGATCAAGTCGAGCGTAGGTACAACGCCCACAGCTCGAACGAGCACCCCTGGCGGGAACGGAAGCATCGACAATGCCTCACCGGTGTCAGAGAAACTTCACAGTGCATCGACGGCTGTCTCGCAACAATCACTACACTCGGGCTCCCGCGTAGCGAGGCCTTCACCCATTCCTGCCAAACGGCTCTCTCGACGAGAAGGTGCAGGCGGAGCAAGTGGAGCGGCAGGAGCCGAGGAGGGCCTGAACACGGAGGAAGCAGGAGATCAGACAGCCAAGACATCGGACAGCGTTGGTCGGAAGCGCGGCCAGAGAAGAAGTTTTGTGAAAATGGATAGTCAGGACCAAGACCAAGAGAGGTATTACGACGAAGTGAAAGACAACGTGGACTCAACTACGATTGGTGAAAGCCAACGTTCGTGCGACTTGGACGAATCCTTAGCATCTGCTTCATCGATTTCATCCGAAGACGAATATTCGGAAGAGGGCATAGTCAGACTTACTACGACTAGCGATGCTATGGACCGAGAGGTTGAGGAGGAGCGAGCGCAGTTATTTGGTATGAGATGGCACAGTAACAACGACATGTCCACCGATGCGGATGACAATGAACCTATACATGATGCCAAGACGGAGCTGAGTCTCCCTAGCCTCCCACGGCTGGCCGTAGGCTCAGCGACTGAAAAACAGCAGGGCAGCGGAGACGTCATTGGAGAGCTGGTGCCCCAGCTCGATGTAGCAAGCAAACCCCCAGCCAAAAGCTCCATCCGCATCATGCCTCCATCTTCACCTATTCCAAGTCTCGACCCAGACCTCCCTGCGCTGAATCAATCTCGACGAGCAGCCACCTTGGCCAGCATCAATAATTCCCACGCGTCCTTCCCGAGTCACCCACTTCTGAGCAGAAAGCGATCACGGCCAAGCTCTGCACATTCGTCTGAACATGAGTTTTCTGCGCAATCTCCATTCTCTCCCTCGGAGTCACCGCAATCTCCCATCCTGCCGCATCAATCTCCATTCTCGACCCCAGTGTCAGAAGCGGTTTCTCAGTCACCCAACTTACACGCCCTATCAGCGAGACAGACACCCTCCCCACCTCGACCGATCTCATCACTGCAAAATCTACCCTCCGTATCGATCGGATCCGGAACCCCGATCCCACAAACCCACCCTAACTCCGCCAAACGCATCTGTGTTCAGGGTCCTAGTGTGATTGCAGCGTCAGTGTCATTATCATCGACCTCGGCTTCGTCTCTTGATGATAGTGCAGACTCCAGTACCCGATCGCCCCTAAAGAGCGTACAGCAGTCATCGCCTGCTCAACAGCATCAACATGAGCATCAGCATTCTGGTAGCCCACACAAACATTCGCCTCCACACACGCATATTCAGCCCCACCCGCACTCACATTCGCCGAAACGGTCGATGTCAACGTTGACGACTCAGCATCTTGCTGATATGTATACAAATTCCCCAAACGAAGTTCGAAGCACAATGCTTCCAACTAGCGAATCAGCACCTATCTCGCTGTCACCTAAGGGTCTGAAGGACATCGTCACTCCGCCATCACCCCAGAAAACCATTCAGTCTTCCTTGGCCTCGCCTGGCTCCAACTCCCCTACGAATGCCTCTTCGCCCACGCGCCTCGGACTACTATCGTCTTTGCGTGCATTGCCATCGCCCACATCCTCGCGAAGTCTCAAGACACCACTGGGAGACGAGAGCAACATCGTAAACACTACTGCATCTAGTCCAACCTCCATCCACTTCTCCACGGGAAGTCCCCTGGCTGCGGTATTGGGTACTCGATCCACATCACCAAATACTTCAACCCTGGCAGCTCTGCCATCACCGACGGCCGCTGGCAGAGAAGCGCCTCGTGTCAGCACATCGGAACCGTCTGTCGCTGTAGGTTCAACAGTTGTCGCCCCGAGTGGTGCGGGTAAGTCTGCCGCACCACTCGTAATCTTAGCTCCCACCGTAACAGCGCCAATTCACGGTGAGAGTTCGAACACTCCACAGTCTGATGATGCGGAAAGCAGAGCGGCGCGGGATGACAAACCATTGGTATCCGCTTTACGAGCGGTATACCCGTTCAATCATCCCTCTGCTCGTCTCAAGCGCGTGCAGCAAAGACAAGAGTATGGATACATGCCACACCCTGTGGTGCGCCGAACCATGCCACGTCCTTTCGAGACCGTCGATGTGGATGGAAAATTCATTACCATTCGAGGTGGATCTAGTTCGAGTGACTCAGAGAGCGATTCCGAATGGGATGACACGGATGGCGAAGGTGAAGGTCGTACTGAAAACTCACTGGCTACTGACGAGGCACTCAAGTCGGTCCCTCGTAAAAGGGTCCGCTTCTCCGTGTGCCACGTTGCAGAGTTCCCCTTGTTCCCGGACTGGTCGAAAACCCCGTGCGATGATGAGGAGTATTATAGCATCGGCTTCTCACCAGACCCGATCCGGTCCTACACGGTTTCTGTCCGAGAACACTCCAAGCACCATCGATTCAGCAACGCCGGACCCGTGCGTAGCATCCCTGAAGAGGCGCGTGCCGCGGCATGGCAAGCCATCCACAACCAGCTCATCAACCTGACAAACGAATTTGTGACGTTATCCATGATCGCCAGTCCGACGAAGGCCTCCTTAGCATTACCACAAGCCAGCCAGGCTGCTTCTGCTGTTCCACCTTTTGCGAGGGCGGTCGGAATTGGTGGTCTGGGAGGACGTGGCGGGGCGCAGTATGCAGCAGCAGCAGCAGCGGCCGCGGCCGCTGCAGTCAATGCAGCAACAACTCAACCCGCCAACACAACATCCAATTTAGCAAACACTCCGGCCAAACCAGTCGGTTCGCAGCTCAAGCCGAAGATTGGCTCACCTCGTCTCAGAATGCTTCTGCTTGAAATCCTACGTGACGTTGCTGAGCAGCACGGTTTCCCACAAGTCGCTACATGGCTGTCTCGCGTCGCAATCCCCATGCATGAGTCCCAACTTCGTGAACGCCAGGCGACCGTCCGCGCGACGTCCAAGCCAAGCGAGCCCAACAACTCAGGCTTGCAAAGACCCCAGACCCAAAATCCACTTGCCCTCAAGTCGGCACCAATACCCGGTACACCAACAATTCCTTTGCCACCTCTGCCAACCCCCGAGCCTGACGCTGTGCGCAAAGCATTTTCGCAGTTTTCGAAACTGCTCACCCGACTGAATTTCTCGGACCGCGAGGAGCTCGATACCTTGCGGCAACGCAGATTCGTAGTGGGTTGCCTGTGCCAAACTCGAGGCAGAAGTGCAGATGGCGCATGCGAAGGTACGATCTGTCTCTGCGCGAGCTTCGGTGTGAACTGTTCTGGTGATGGTTGTGAGTGCACAGGACTCACATGTAGCAACCCCTGGGGTCGTCACGCATTCAATCAGAAGCGCGTTGATGCAGTTCGCCAAGATATCCTTGAGCAATGTGAGCTGATCGCAGCGGAGGGTCAGTACGGGTGCTTCCCTCGGGTTGCGTCCCTTATCCGTAAGCAAGAGACACTGCGCCATTTCCAGACTGCCACTGAACCTAACCTTCAAAAACTAAAAGAAGTCTATGGCATTCAGGTTCCCATCATTGATGTGGAGGAGATTAACCGGTACCGCGATCAGCGAGATAAAGATGGTAATGACGTCAAAGCGAGTGGTGCCAGCAACGATTCTGACAAGCCACTTCCTTGGCGAGAGCGCAAGCGCATCGAACGACGTGAAGCACGAATCCGCTTGCTTAACGGTGGATATACCTTGGCGGTTGCCAAGGGTGATGAAACACGCCTAGGTGCAGTGCTACTTGCGGCTAGTGAGCAGTTGGAGCGAAATGGCGAAGGCATATACTCACTTTACGACTTCTCCTTGAGCGATCTGGAGTCGGATCTGGAGGATTCGGATGATCACGATGAACAATACCACGAAGATGAGACTAGTGATGAAGAGGAAACTGCCTCTGAGCAGTATCAGCCTTTGAATGCCTCCCGACGCATCCTCAAGGAATTAGAGGAGGAGGAGAATCGAACGGGTTTTAAGCCGTACGTGAGTTTTGATGCCGCAGATGAGTTGCAACCAATGGATCCCGTCGAACAGCACATTTTGCAGTCGCTAAATGAACGAGAATTCGCCGAAGAATCCGAGCTTTCTGGAGAAGAAGCTCAGGGCTTCGATGATTTCTTTGTGTGGCTCAGTCATGGCGGCGGCCAAGCTGGTGTTGCCGAGTATTTAATGGATGACTCGGACTATGAAGGCCAGGAGAACTCATTTGTACTTCCGTCGGCCGACCCAGACGAGCAAGAGGAAGCTAATGACTATTACGAGGAAGATCCAGCTGGGCCAGGTGACGAGTCTGAGGACTCTGAGCAGTAGTCGATTCAAGGATTCGGTCTGCTTCCAGTTCATGTCGAGGTATTCCCGCATGGTTCCGATGGAATCACATGTCAGTTTGTGCTGCGTTTCGCATTCGAGCCTAGTGCATGCCCCCTTGGGGAAGCAAGACCTACACCCTACACTGTTTAGTTTAATTGATCGCTGAAGTGATTCACTCAATCTTCATGTTATATTAAGATTAACTGTAAGACTACGACCCACGACAACATGGGTAGCTTTGTTCGTTCTTGTACCGATCAAAGCAATACGCTCATGTCGCTCTCTTGCGTTCTTTGTAACCCAATGACATTTCGGAAGATGTTTAAAGGTTGGTCATGGTTTTGAAAAGTTCACTCTCATCTAATCGCCTTCTCCACATTGTCCATGTATGAATTCAAGACGACCACCCTGAATGGCATGTACTACTTAATGTAAAGGTACCTACATCGCGTTTCAATGCATATTCTTAGTCAGCTCTCTGGGTAATTCCCAAGGAGATCAAGCGAGACGTTAAGCGAATGTATACTTGTTACCATTCTTCGCACGATCAGTTTCATCACTCGACTTGCTTTTTTATAGTGGCAAGTCATATGTATTGCTTAAGAATCAGCATTATGCGCCTTGTGCATACATATACAGTTTTCACTTAGTCTGCTTTTCTCAATACAGCACGAACATCTCCTAACCCACCACATATCAATGCCTATTCCTAGTGTTTCTCTTGAATTTGACAACATACTGTATGAAAGTAATCCAATATCACCGAACATTACTCCATTGTTACCGCATTTACATATCCAGCTGGCAGCTTCTTCACTCTCTTTGTCGACGGCTGGAAAGACTTGTCGCGGTTCTCTTGCAGGGCAGCCTCGCCACTCAAGTTACGACCAGTATCCACAATGGCACGAGGGATCGTTGCGCGTGGTCGTCGCGTTCCCAGGGCAACCTCACCTTCTCCATTCGCTGCGGCGCCGCCCTCGAGATCCGCAGTGAGCTTCGAATTCGCATTCTTTCTCTTACCGAGACCCTTGAGTTTAGCCAGAGCCAATTCCTTAAGATTCTGCTTCTGCATGTGCACACGACCGAGTGTAGTACCCAAGAGACCTTCTTCGACGTTCTTCTTCTTCTTCTTTTGCTGGTAGAGTTCGTGTGGAACCATCATGGACGCGTCCAAAACTTCCTTAGGTGCCGTAGATGCTCGGTTAAATAAAAGGTCCATGCGTGGGCCGACCTCTTCCAATTCTACACGAGGCACACGTGTGCCTGAGCGCTTCTTGGCGATACCATAGTGGCGGAAGAAGACTTTGCGCTGCTCGTTTGCAGGGTTGACGGCGGCCGTGCAGACAATGACACGGTCAATACCCATCAGACTGAGTTCTTTGACCTCGTCTCCTCGAAAGAGGTCCAAAATGAGCGACTTGAATCGCTTAAGCTGGGGCACACTCTCAAAAGCATCACCCTGGAAGACAAACAAGGGCTTCGAAGCCACGCGCACAATCGTCTCACGCTCCGCAGCGAATTGCTCAGAGCTCATGAAAGTTACTGGGTCGATTTGGAACTCAAACATATCTAGGATCTGTTCATCGAAGAAGCGGCCGAAAGTGAGGGAGTGAGGGCGTTTCTTAGTGTGGGAGCCGAACACGAAGCCGCCCGCGTTGTTCATCTTTGAAAAGAACTCCAGCGAGCCGGCATCCTCGAACGGCCGAATTGGGTTCTTGTGTGTCATGGGTTTGGCATAGGGTCGAGTGAGTGTGGTAAGATCGCGCATGGCCTGCTTAATGATACCCGAGGTAGAGGTACCCTTGACGAAGAGTGTCACCTTTGGGTCCTCCTTAACCTGCGGCTGCCGCTTCTTCAACGCGCGGCGACCCCTCGGCGTGAGCCGGTTGTAGTCCACCTGAGTCATCGTAGAGACTGGCATTTTGTACTGAGATACTAGAGGATATGCAGATAAATAACAAAAATTTTAATACACAGTGAGACATTAAATCGAATGCGTGAGTTTGTTTGCACACAACACAACGTCATATACACTTTTCACACTCTACGCAATGTGGCACGGCCACTGGCATTTTCACCCGCCGTGCACGCATCCGCGCCCCCTGCAGGCTAAAAAACGCGTGATAATGCCGTGGATCACTCTGAAACTGCATATTCTGGGGTCGAATATAACTCGCTATATGCTCTCCTGCTGGGACCTCTGTGTCGTGCTTTCTCGGAAAACGGCATAATTAGGCCTTTGAGCGCAGATGCCTGCCTTGCAGGAGGTTCAGCTCAGAAAATCTGCGCACTCGTACAGAAGGAGCTGGAATATACCCATGCGCGCGTAAATGCGCAGATTGCCTCAGCTAGTCTGCATGCAGGGGCGGGTAGAGCAGCTACAATCTGAGCTGAGACATGTAAACAACCAACCGATCGGAGCTTGGGCTAGCCAGCTCGGTGCAGCTTTGCGACAGTCAGTGTATTCTATACTAACTAGGCTTGGCATGTTGTGACTGAACACAACATCAAATTAAACAATACTCAAATACATGCGACACACAACACCTACAACCGCAGCTGGAGTGGTCTACAGCGACGTAGTTTCACCTTCGCTGGGGAGATTCACCTCGTTTCCGTCGGTGGAGTACTCAGGTACAGTGCCCAGTTTCGACTGCAACTCGACGAGCACAGTTGACAGGGCCAGAGGTGGAACTGGACCTTGCTGGTGGTGGTGCGCTGACCTACTCCGCTTGGAGCCTAGTGTGGCAGCTGATGTGTACTCCTCTGCTGTTAGGGTACGGGCTAGCCTCTGCAGCCATTCAAACGCACGACCGACCAGGACAGGTGGAAGGATCCGCTCAGTGATGGCCCTTACTACGCGCGCGTTTGATTCGTGACTTTCCGCGTCAATCAATCCCTCGCCTTCGAGAAGCGGGCATGGCAAGCTATATCCACCGTCGGCACTTTGGTTGTAGCACGATTTGTGAGCAAGGCTACTCAGAAGTGGTGCGGCATCCATGACTTTGACCACGTGGTATTGGATTGACGTGATGGATGACTGGAGAGATGCTCCTTCCCCGTCGCTTTCGTGGCTGGGAATACCCATAGATGAGGTCCCTTCGGGTCGCTCCGGAGCGCTTGAATCAGTGCCACCGAAGTCGCCACTGGATCTTGTGGATCGTGAGACTTGAGAAGGAGCAACGTACGCTAGTCGACATGTGGCGAGCTTTAGTGGCGTGCTAAAGCTGATGAGCACCGCAGGGAGCGCTCGCGTCGTATGGAGTAAAGTTGATCGAGAGTTATGCACAAGTGCGAGGCTGAGCGGATGAAGATTTCGTGCTCTCCGTTCCAGACTGGCCAGGTTTTCTCGTTGAAGATCTGTAAGCTCCGCGAAGTAGTCGCGAACGTGTGGGTCCGTGGTTTTCTCATTGTCACCGTGGGATGTACCCAATACCTCGAGAGAGGTTGGGGTGTCGACAATCCAAACGCTGAGGTTTCTTTGCAGCTGCGTGGAGACCCGGAGTGATCCCACAACCAACGCGTAGAGGAGGTGTAACGGCAGGGGGAGCTGCGTAATTCTCGGGTCAATGCTCTGCTCTCGCAGAGCAGCACCTTCGCTGTGAGCGATGCTAGCTGGAGTGAGGGCAGTGGTGGATCCAGGTGTCTCTGCCTCAACTTCGCCGTTCACAGACTCTGATCCAGTTGATACGGTAACCGTGCTATCTACTCGCAGTGCCTTAGGGAGTGCCGATACGTTGAGTGTAGTCGAAGGCAGGGGCTGCTGCACATGGCTCGAGGCTGAGTCGAGTTCGCTCTGGTAGCTTTCACCTGCTGAGACGAGTGTTTCAAGCCTAGTCTTAACCCTCGTCAGCGTAAGCTCGCGATCCTTCACGGCAGCCGCAAGGTCGTCACGATGCATACGTAGTCGCTCGACCTGCTCCTGCAATGCCTTGCGCTCTTTCAGCTCATACTGCAGGCGTCTCACGAGGAATTCATGCTTGACTTGTGCAGTTGCCACGACATTATCATCCTTCGTCTTGGTGCCTGAAGCCGTATCAGAACTAGAGATGGACATCTCCGCAGCGCCTTCTGCGCTATCTTGCGAAGCTCCTGCTTTCCCAAGCCTGTCCCCCGTGCGTTCTACATACTCCTCAAGTGAGAGCAATTCCACCGCTGATTCGACGTCGATCGAATTACACTCGGCGATCTTGCGCAGCAAACTCGTCTTCTCATACAGTGAGCTCTGCAACTGCAGATTAAGTTTGTCTACCGTCGCTAGCTTGGCTCCGATCTGTTCCTCCAGCTTCAACCTCTGCTCAAGCTGCTTTCCCAGCATGCTTCGCATATGCATTACTAAGGCCAGGCCCTTGCTCCGCAGACCTGCCAGTGTGGCAGCAGTTGTCTCACTCGACGCCGCATCGGAAGCGCTAGTCAGATTGCCCTGGGATTGCTCACCGGTCGAGGTCCGCATGTGATGCTCGTTCCAGCGCTGGAGCATTTCTTGGCTAAGGGCATGTAGCTCGCGGAGTCGCGCCCGAAGCGCAGCATAGGTGTCCTTTTCCAGGTCTGACATGGCACGGGGAGGGTATTACTCTGATTTTAAGTCAATTGATCCCGCCCACGTGCAGTATTCAACCCTAGCTGACTTGTTTAGAAATTGGAATTGATCCGCACTTTCGAAGCACTGTAGGTCGATCTTGAGCAAGTGCTGGGATACGTACACCCAAGCGTTCGGTGGATCCTAGTTGTGCGACGATGAGTGATATGTTAGAGCCCGGCGCGGACCCCGCGCAGGCTCAAAAGATCGAAAAAATCAGAGAAGAGGTCAGGCAAATTCATCTGGACCGCGTCCCTTTCTGGAGTATCATGTTCCAGACCTACCTATCTTCACTAGTGGCGCTGGGATATTATACCAAACTAGAACCCGATGATGTACCCGAGACACGAGCCTCAGAGAGCGCCGAGCTGGTGGCAAAAACCTTAGGAGATGCTATCGACCGAGAACGGCGGCGGGGTCGACCCATCAACGTGTGGATCACCTCCGTGAAGACATTCTGGAAACCACTGGTGTATGCCGGGTGTGCTGATGTGCTGTCCTACTCGTGTCAGTTCGCTGCACCATATGTCGTCGAGGGACTCGTGAGCTTCTTTGAGGACGCTGACGCCGGCAAGGACGTTGATGTCGCCTGGGGCATTGGTCTTGCGTTCCTTCTCGCGCTTGTGACTTTGGGCACGACTTCGCTAGTCATGGGCAAGTTCTATAATCTGGTCACGTTCAGCATTCGTGCCCGCATTGCGATCATGCAACTGCTGTTTGAAAAGGTCCTGCGGATGAGTCCTACTGGAATGCGTGGAAGAACCGTGGGTCAGATGCTCAACTTAGTATCAAACGATAGCGGCAGATTTATCGACATGAGTAACTACTTCAACGAGATCTATCTTGCTCCTGTTGCTATTACTGTCTGCGTCGTCTTGCTATATCTGCGACTTGGTATTGCCGCTGTTGTCGCAGTTGTGTTACTCCTTCTGCTGTTCCCAATGCAACTTGGTATGGCACACCTCATCCGAAAGAATCGAGCAAAGATCCTGATCAACACCGATAAACGTGTCAAGCTTGTAAATGAAATGCTGCAAGGCATTCGCGTAATCAAACTCTATGCTTGGGAAGGTGCTGTGCGCCGCGCTATCGCCGAGACACGAGAGGTCGAAATCCGTACCATTCGTACTGGCCTAGCACTCCGCTTCCTGAACACGGTGATGCTGTTCCTATGGCCATGCATTGTGACGTATTGCACGCTTCTGTTCATCGCCGAGCGTGACAATTCGCTAACATCAACTAAGGTGTTCATCGTGCTCTCGTTCTTAAACGTGATCCGATATTCTATCATTCTGTTGCCTTCTTGCCATCAGTCGCTCGTCGAAGTGATGGTTGCAAGTAAGAGAATATCCGATTTTCTTGGCGGACACGAATTGCCACCCCTGCCACCTCTTCGACGCGATCAGCCGATCACGGATCAACTCGGTCCGATCGATGATAACCTCCCCGTGCTCTCATACCTGACATCGGAGGGCAAAGTGGATGGACCAGTCGCCGCCAAGAAGCACCCCAGGGTCGTTGAGGAGGCGGAACTATTGACTGCCATTGCCAACGCTTCGACCCCTCAGGAAAAGCTCCACTTTCAGGAGCGATTGCGTCTATTGCGACGACGAATCCAGCTTGAAAACAGGCCGGATCACTTCAAACTCGAGACCGCTGCGTTTTATTGGACTTCACCGGAGGATCCTGACCCACCCATTCTCACAGATCTCAAACTCAGCGTGAAACCTGGCGAACTGATCGGCATCATTGGTCCTGTCGGGGTCGGCAAATCCTCATTCCTCCAGGGACTGCTGGGTGAGATGCGATATGAAATCAACTCCAATCTGCTCGGATCCGTGCCCCTCGACGATGAGATTGACCCAGAGACAGGTCTGAAGCGCCCTCCTAAGGTGGAATTCCAACCCCCAGTTTCGTCGCCGCTAGCTGAGTTCCGTGGCCGTATTGGTTATCTGGCCCAAGATCCATGGGTCTTGAATGCATCACTTAAGGAGAATATTACCCTTGACCTACCATATGACGAGGCAAAGTTCAATCGTGTCATCCGTGCAGCAGCTCTGGAATCGGACATCGCGATTCTTGCAGATGGTGTGAACACATTTATCGGTGAGCAGGGCGTCAATCTCAGTGGTGGTCAGAAAGCACGCGTTGCCATGGCACGTATGCTTTACCGAGCAGACTCGCTTGACATTTGCCTTATGGATGATCCATTCAGCGCTGTTGATGTTTCCGTTGGTCGGCATATGTTTGAGAACTGCATCCTCTCTGAGCTGAAGAACAAGACTCGACTTGTTGTCCTAAACAGCCATCTACACACACTTGTCCATTTTGACCGTATCATCGTGCTCGAGCCGAGCCAAGCTGCGTTGGACGCTTTCATTGCGAGAAACCCAGAAGCCGCCTTGACGCTTGAGTCACGTGGGCAGTCTCTTTTGGCAGCTCGCCAGCTCCCTCCACCCCTGACGGAGAATAAGAATGGCGTTGCACCTCAGGAGGACCAGGCCAAGAGAGTTGGTGGCAATGACCCAGATGCATCTGCCCCAGCTGCACCCTCTGCAGTCCGAATTCATGTCACCAATACTGATGAGGAAGGAGCAGCTTCCCATGAGGCAGTTGACGAGAGGGTGTCTCCTTCCACCGAACCGAGACAAGCAACAGTTGCAACCAAGGACCGAGCCACCCAGCCGGCTCAGGTGGTGTCAATCTCACTAGACGAAGAAGAAAATGACGCCAAGTTCGAATCAGATATCAACCAAACCGTTCGACCACCTTCTGTGATAGTTGCTGTTGGTACCTTCCAAGAGCTTCTGGATCAACAGATCGATTTTGCACGCTTTGAGCAGCACGTCGAGAGCGATGAGGAGAGCGCAGAGGGAGCAGAAGATGAGCAGCAATTCACTGAATATTCTGATGCAGAAACCCAAAGTGTGTACGAAAGCAACGAGGGCTTCGGGGATACCCATATTCAGCCACTTAGCCTTACACCTCGACTTGGTTCCCCGAGGACGGTGTCGAATCAGCTACAGTTGCCTACGCCCAGCTCCCTTCACGGGCGCACGCTGCTTGACCAGCATGCCCAGACCCCCGGCCTTGGACCACGGAAGGTTTCGAAACAGTTGACGCTTGACACCCCGCATGATGCCGATGTAACACGCAGTGCAAGATTGACTCCGCTCCAAGATGCAATCGCCGTCGCAACAGGAAAGTTACCGCCTCCTGCACCTCTTACGGCCTCTGCGAGCTTGCCGAATCCCCAGGACTCCCCTGTGCTGGGACTCGAGTCCGAGGTTGACAAATCCAGGTCTCTGTTCCAGCTGCCACCACTTGATATTTCTACTCCTGCACCTGGCGTTGGGGGTGCAGGCGCATACGGACACACACGTAGCGTACGCGCGAGCTCGCGGGCCTCCACTACATCATCTAGGAGCTTCTCGCATCGACCACGTCATCAGCCAGCCTCGGTTGCTGCTGGGCTCGGATATACAGACGTACCAGCCACGATTACGTCTCCCGCAACTTCGCCATTGACTGAAGAGGCGGTTGAGGTGAAGGAAACGGCTCCCGTCGAGAAGACGTCTGCAAAGGAAGGACCTGTCATTCGTGACCATGGCATGCTGAAGCTAGATAACATTACCGGTGCTACAACTGTTGGCATCAAGCAGTACATGATGTATTTTGGTGCTGGCACGCGTGGCTGGCGCACAGTCAACAAGCTCGGTTTCTTGTTCTTGACAACTCTGTGCGCTCAAGGCCTCCGCACGACAGCAGATCTCTGGTTTAGTCTCTGGGGCTCGGACTCACCTTCTCTGCCGGACTCGGATCACACACGAAGTTGGTGGGAGCTCACAGGCCTTTGCTGGATCGGCGGATGCCTCATTGCTCTTATGCTACGTACCGTTGCTAGCCTTATCGTTGCAATCCAGGCCTCACGAACTTTGCATGATATCAACTTTGCGTCCGTGCTGCGCGCGCCGATGGTGTGGTTCGATGTTACCCCTGTTGGCGCAATCGTCAATCTCTTCAGCAAAGATTGCGAAACCATTGATACAGTTTTGCCTGGCTCTTTGCTTGAGGTCCTTCAACAGACGCTCACTTTACTAGCCATGGTTGGACTCGCGATCGCGGTATCGCCCATCTTCATAGCACTGTTTGTTGTACTGGTAATCGCAATGTATTTCATTCAGCGACGCTTCAGACCTTCAGCAACACAACTCAAGAGACTCGAGTCAGCCAACATCTCGCCCGTCTACGCATCTTTTGGTTCTGCAGTGCGTGGTGTTGATTCAATCCGTGCTCACGGCCTTCAGGAAGAGTTTATCCGTCGTAATCGTGAACATCTGGATCGCTTCTCCAAGTTTGCTTACTACTACCAGCTGATTCAGCGCTGGCTGTCGTGGCGTCTTGACGCGCTTTCTTCATGTTTTGTGCTTAGTATTGGTGTCATTGCGGTCCTACTTCGCGATTCGATTACTCCAAGTGTTGCCTCCCTTGCACTCGTTACGTCTATGCAGATGCTCGGGTTGCTGCAGTGGAATGTCCGCTTGTTCCTGATGACTGAGGGTCACATGACATCTGTTGAACGACTGAATGAGCTTTGTGATTTGGCTCCAGAGCCTCAGTACGTCACAACCCCGCAAGTTGCAAAGCTCCTGAAGCTTCACGCCCGTGAGAAACACATGCATTCGAGCAACAGCAACCCATCTGAAGCGGCTGATGAGGCTCGTGCTGCAAGATCGTACATTCAGGAACCCGCCTTGTCGCCTATTCTTTCCGAAAGCGGTGATGGGAATGTCAAGCATGACATGCCTCCTGTGCTTAGCACGTTAGTCTTGGATGCACGCGAGTATGTTGCGTCTCCCTCAAACTCGACAACGACGCTCGTCTCGAGCGCCGATTCCGCGAGTGCAGTTGCCTCCGCCAAGGCTTCAGGCAGTCCGTTTGATCCGAACGAGATGGACCTTGGCTCGCGTCAGGAGTTGTTCAAGCGCCTCGACGGGTGGCCATGGAAGGGAACTATTGAATTCAGGAACGTTCGCATGAGGTATCGTGGTGACCTGCCTATCGTTCTAAATAAGCTCTCTTTTACGCTCCCAAGCGGAAAGAAGCTGGGTGTCGTCGGCCGAACCGGTGCTGGAAAGAGCTCACTGTTGCTTGTACTTTTCAGAATGGTTGAGCTCGGTGCAGGTTCTGTCTTGATCGATGGTGTTGACACTCGCAATATCGGCTTGGGAGACTTGCGTTCGAGAATGAGTATTATCCCACAGCAGCCAGTTTTATTCTCGGGTACCGTTCGATATAATTTGGATCCATTTGGCTACTACTCTGACGCAGAAATCTACCAGGCCCTGAGCCGTGTAGGTATGCTCGACAAAATCACCTCCATGGAGGGTGGTTTGAACGCGATGGTGAGCGAATTTGGTAGTAACTTCTCTCAGGGTCAACGTCAGCTTCTTTGCATCGCCCGAGCGCTTCTACGTGACAACCCTATCCTCGTCCTGGATGAGGCCACAGCGGCTGTCGACCCACACACTGACGCTGCAATTCAGGCGACCATCCGCACCTGCTTCAGCAAGTGTACGATTATGACCATCGCCCACCGCCTGGAGACAATTGTTGACTACGACCGCGTGCTCGTATTGGGTCCTGTTGATCGCAACCTCAAAGCCAAAGGTTTGGCTGCTGGGCAAGAGGACGAACCACTTCTGGTAGATGGGGAGGAGTTGGAGCCGTCTCTGCTCGAATTCGGCCCACCTGCAGAGCTCCTTCAGAAAGAAGGTGGTGTGTTCCGCGATATGGCCATGGAGGGCGGTCCTCGTGTATTCCAATCGCTCTTGGCTAAGGCTCTTGCCGCGTATAACAAGCATTAAGGATGTTATCATATCTTACAAGGAGCTACACAAGACGGAGCAAGTCAATCTAAGCGTTGAAATGTCGCTTGTGAGTTGTACATGTGCTTCCTAATCTCGTGAGCTTCTTTATACACTACCAATTGCCTGCCTTCATAATTGGGTCTTTCACTTTCGTATCCAGTCTGCGCTTTTATCTAGCCATTTTGCACCTTGCCCTAGTCTCCTGTATCTTGGTACTCGTCCTGCTCCAGGAAGAAGTTGCTGCATCAAAGTAACATGATGGTGCACCTCAGGTATCGCCCAGTTCGTTTCTCTGATCTCATCTTCAATTCTCGTAGTCCAAGGCCCATGACCGAGTTTATCAGTGGTATTTTCTGCTTGTTCTTACCCCGCGCTTTGCTCTTCTCTTTCTTTTCCTTCTTCTTCATCTTCTTTTTCGGTTTACCGGACTTCCTTGAGGTTATCCTAGAGAAATCAATTCAGCCCGTTATAATAACCTTCTCAAGTTTCGCCTGCCCGTCAGGCTAGCCACCAGTTCAGTCAGTCGACCTCGAGACGAGCCAATTCTAAATACTACCAATACATAGTATCGCTTAGGAGCCACCTGTCCCAGAATGAGGACCGTCATGGCATAGGTCCACTTGACCTATGCCATGACGGTCCGATTGAGTGCACTATGAGCTTTAATCTAGCCGGATCAGGCTAAATCGAACAGGTTGTCGCACATTTCCGAGATAGTAAGACGGGGATATCCACAGACTTTCCCACGCTAGAAACACTCCAGACAGGTAGATTGCGCATATGTCCTCCGTAGAAACCGAAAAGACACCCGAAAACCCCCTGAATACGGCCGATTCCACGCACGGTACGGATTCCTCTGAGACGAAGTCCGCAGCTTCGCAGCAGTCTGGTAAGGCTGACAACGAGAGGAAAGATGATGGCATCGAATATCTGCCGTACACAAGCGAAGAGCAACTATACCCACTCGCTGAGCTGATTGCTAAGGGTCTCTCAGAGCCCTACTCGCTCTTCACCTACAGGTACTTCCTCAACAATTGGCCCGACTTGAGTTTTGTCGCAAAGGATAAGGAGACGGGGAAGATCATTGGTGGAGTTATCGCGAAGCTTGAGGTGGACAACAAGGACCAGAAGACCAAGGTTTATATCGGTATGCTCATCGTGGACGAGACCTACCGAGGGCGAAACATCGGCTCGACTCTAGTTCGACTCGTCATGCGAGCTGCGCTTCACCGCGGTGTCGACATGATCACGATTGAGACCGAGGTGACCAACACAGCAGCGCTAAATCTCTACCAGCGACTGGGGTTTGTAAGGTCGAAGAAGATGATCAAGTACTATCTGAATGGAAACGACGCCTACCTCCTGAAGTTTTGGCTCAAGCCTGCATAACTTGGATGATTGCTCAGATTTGTTGAACAGGTTTGATAGGCATTCTAAATAGGGACCACTTCTCCCTTTGTTATACGAGTCTATTCTTTGGCTTGATGTACCTCACATTGTATTGATATGTATAATACAGCTACTCAATACTCATTGGTATTGGTTGACACGAACACACTGGTATGTGTTCACCTGGCTTCTGCACAATATATACAGCCATTGCCCTCATTTTCCTTCACCCGTAGAGGGCTTACCGTACGTTGTCCGTAGCGTCAAGTCACTGATGTTTATCGTTGGCAGATTGTGCTGGATTAGCTCGTTCATGGTATGGCTTGGTCCTTCGCTCGGGTCTTTGACGAGGCTTCGAGAGATCTTCTGGAGGGTTGCATCCAAAAGTTTCGTGAATTCTTCACCCATGCGATCCAGCCGCTGCTGGCACTGCCGTAGTTCCTCATTCTTGAGTGTTAACTTCATGTCAAGCGCCTTGATGGCCTGCTCGTATTCTTCCTGCGTTTGTTCTGTAAGTGGTGAGAGAAGTAGCAAATCAAGCTTCGGTGAGCACTGAAAAAAAACCAGTCATTCAGCCATAGCAGTGATCAAAGCGCCACATAAATGGCAAAGATTTGCTCGCCAAAACATCGGCACGTACTTAGTCTAGCTTGCATCTCTTGCAACTTCTCTGTGAATTCACGACGCTCTTGTTCGGCTGCGTGACGAACTGCCTTATGCTGTCGTGTCATGTCAGCAATCATGTCTGCAGTGCGCTGTTGTTCGAGCTTGAGTTCTCTTTGCAGCTCGAGCACCTCGCCTTCGCGCCGTTGCGCGAGAACTTCGGCATCAGTGGCTCTGGCCAAGGCCAAATCTAAAGCAAGGAAGAAGGATCAGCGACAAAGTGCTATGAGATTTCAGAAGAGAGGACGCACATGCACATGCACATGCACATGTATATGTAAGCAGACAGGACCGGCAGAGCATCGAGACCCACACAGTGACAACTAGCGTCACGAATAAAATGTCAACTGTCTCATGCGTCGACCTCGACACGTACTCAGCTGCTGTTTAAGAATCTCAACTTGGCGCTCGACGAGCACCTTTTCTTCCTCAGCGGACAGAGTTTCGCGTCCTCCTGGGTTCTTGCTGTCTGGTTTTCGTCTTGCAGTAGTTGATGACGACGATTTGTCTGATTTGGGCGGCATCTGTCAAGCGAGCGTGATCTATCTCGGTCAAAGAGTCTTCCTTCAGAGGATTCTCGATCGCTAGCTTAAGCGAAGGAGGGGAGTGCTGATTGTTTCACGGGCAATAAGTATCTCTACAGGGTGTCACTGCCGTCTCACGACGTCGGACTTAATGGGTTTGATCTGGGAGCGCTAAGCCCGGGGTATAGGAAGTCGTAGAGTTCATAATGGATGAGCTCAAGATGCAGAGGCCGAGATGTACCTCACCATTGAGGCAGTTCCAGCAAGGTAGTGATCGGAACACACAATTAAAGACGATACACACATGCCGATCGAGTCCACCCTCTGCTCATACCACGCACGAGTGGTTCATTTTCCATTGAGTAACGTCTCTCTCAGAAATACTCATTCTCGCAGGTTGTTCGTCCCGGCACGGCAGTGCAGGTCAATCAGGATCCACTAGAACGGTATACAAGACCATTCTCTAGTTAACTATAAGGGTGTCTTGGCACTGCACGCATCCACACCCTCTGACACAGGCGAGGTGCTAGCAATCGTTTGGACCGAAACTCCAGCCCAAATCAGGGCCAGGACGGGAACAGGGCGGCCCAGGCCCAGAGCTCCAGTGCCACGGACGAGCATGGAGCACTCCAACAGCCATGCCGTGCAGAGTCCACGTCTTACTTACACTGTCCAGCTTGACTCCAGTATGTCATCGCATCTAACGAGCTAATTGTGGGGAAATGGCGCACAACCTCGCCCAGGAGGAGTTGTGGAAGCGGTGGCATATCCATCGTGATCGAGTTTCTACGGTTAAAAATGATGGAGTACTATCAGTAGGCCCTGGCGGCTAGTTGGGTGGGGCAACCGAGTTCGTCTGTGGTGGTGCCGCGGATCATGTCGACTCCTCGACCCTTCCTGCCAACCCAAGGACTTTTCCCGCCAAGGTTTGCACTTTTGCACGGGTGCTGAATTGCCGCTGCCGGCGGGTGTGCCCAGATGCATAGTGTGCCTTCATGTGCAGAGTGTAGTCAAGGATCCATCTGACCCCTATTTAGTCCACACAGATCGTGCGTGTCCTTCAGATCACCGAGGAAAGTGCTTTAGCTGGAGATCCGACCCCACGAACTGGTATTCGACGTGCAATCCTAGGGGTCTTGGTGACGTTTGACATTTTAGGAAATCGCTCACACTTGCTGCTCTCTTATCTATCCCCATACATATCGACACGCCTCTGAAGAACAGCAAAGCAACATGACGGACAGCCAGGTGGATCTCGCCGTCAGAGCGCTGGAGTACACGGTCCTGACGGAGAAGCGGCCCATGTCCTACAAGGGTCTTGCGTTCGCCCAGGCGATCTCGGTGCATGTTGCGAAGCTCGCAATGAACGAATTCCTCAATGCCCACGCGGACCAGGTCGGATGTTTCTATGGCCTCTCCGGCATGGCCAAAGCATCAAATGGCGCGCTGCAGGTCGTCATGAACTTGGTCGAAAAGAGTCTCCTTGACGCAGCCAAGGGCCATCTGGAGGTGGTAACAGGCGTGTTTGTGCATACGGTATTCCCCGCTACAAACGACCCAGCCCGACAGCGTGCCCTTCTTGACACTGCTATGAGCAATGCCACCTACGAGCAAATGAACTTCTCTCTCGAGAGCACTCGTAGCACAAAAGATCTTGCGAACCCATCCTTCTTGGGCGTTGTCGCGAATGGCCAAATCCAGCGGGCTGACCCAGCGCCTGCGGTGGCGGCAGTCATGCAGGCAGCAAGCCCGTTATCTACCACGAGCTCACCTCCCTCAACGACTGGACAGCAATCCACCGCTGGCAGTCCAAGCCCGTGGGACTCCCCAAGCTCCACCTTCGATCAGTCTGTATCCAAGGCCAAATCCTCAGGGGCAGCGGGCCTTAAAGCCATGTTTGCTGCGGCTGGAGCAGCAAGTGCCTCTAGAGTCTCATCTGATGCTTCACCTGTTTCGGCATTCACTAGCCCAGACTCACCTGAGCCAACTGTGCCCAAACCCGCAGTAACTGCGACCAAATCCTCTATTATTTCAACTTTCGCCAGTGCTTCGTCATCCTCACAGCCAGCACAGGAATCGACCAGCGATGGGGGTGCCACGTCAGCCAGCGGCTTCCTCAATCCCTTCCACACCTTTGCCGATCCCTTCGCGTCATCTTCCAAGTCAGGTACAACCACCAGCACCACCACCGCGCGTGGTAAGGGTCGTAAAGAAGCTGCATCTACAGCCAAGGCAGCGTCCAAACCGAAAAAGAAGACGGTGGGTAAGGCGGCAGAGAATGATGAAGCAGACGACGACCTCGATGACTTCATTGCGCCCGATGGAGAGAGCAGCCAAGACGATGACTCGGAAGAGGAGGAACCAAAGAAGGTCAAGGGCAAGCGAGGAAAGGCTGGTCGTAAGCCAGCCAAGAAAGGTTCATCCTCGTCGGATTCGGACAGCTCAGATTCCTCCTCTGACTCTTCTTCTTCGTCCTCTTCTGACTCTTCTGACTCTGACAGCGATTCCGAGATGGAGATTTCGAAGAGCAAGAAAGGCAAGAAGGGCGCCAAGGCCAAGGGCTCCAAGCGAGTCTACGACAGCGAAGATGAACTCGAGGATCCATCAATGGTTGACGAAGAGACTATTGCGCAACAGCTTAGGGAGGCGGATGAGGAAGAGCGCAAGCGTCAACGAGAGGAACAAATGCTCCTCGCAAACACGTTGGCCAACTACGTGGCGAAAACGAATGAGAAGCCCAAGTACTACGTTGAGCGGGAGGTGGAATTTGTCAACGACGAAGGTTTCATTGAAGTTCGTATTGAGCGCGTTGAGGCCAACGAGGGAGATCCGGGTGCAATGCCTGATTACTCGGCAACCTACGACGCTCTGAAGCAAGCCGGGGCTACTCAAGCAGTTGCAACGGAGGGTACGGCTCCCGCAGCCACAAAACAGGCTTCACCCACTAAGGAGAAGAAGACTGCACCAAAGCCACCAGTCGTGCCTCCTCCACCATCAGCGGCTGCTAAAGAGGCACCCAAGCGTCAGGCCAAGAAGGATTCAGGTCAGCAGCGATCTATCTTCAGTTTCTTCAAAAAGGACTGATTTGTAGCCGCGGCCTGTCTAGGGTCGTAGGTACCCTCTCTTGTTTTATCAATAGACTCATTACTTGTGTATTCACATGTTTTACGATTACTTGATATCTTCACTCCCCCCTTGCACTCCTGCTGTTACTTCCGCTTCGACAGAGAAATGCCCTTCTGGAGCTGCGCAGCGTTTGCCTTCTGTTCAAGCTCTTGCCGTGACTTTTGCTGGTACGCTCGAACAGTAGCTTGAATGTAGGTCTGATTGAGAATGCCCAGTCGGAGTCCCATCGCATCGATCTCTTGCTTAACTTGTTGAAGCGCAGCCTGGATGTTTCGTAGAGGCGATGCGTCCGTCATTGCACTACTCTTCGCTGTCACTGTGGTCTTGAGTTCATTCACACGCGCCGTTTGTTCTTCCAATCGCTGAGCGAGTGTCCCGACCGATTCCTGGAGTCGCATGCGTTCCGTCTCAAGCTCCTTCAACTTCAGTCGGGTCTCCTTGACTTGATTGCCCAGCCCACCATTCTGTGTGAGATCTGCGTTGAGATACGTCTCTCGTGTCTTGATGCGCTCAGTCGCTGACTGTACCTGCTCGGCGAGCTTCGTCAGTGTTGACAGTGACTCGGGCAAGATTTCTCCTAACTGGTTGACTTCGCGCGCGGCCGTCTCCGATCGTGCGTACCATTCGCGCGTTACTGTGTCCAGCTTTGTTGTAAGCTTGGGCAGCATCTTCTCCAAGTGGATAGCCCACTGTTCCGCAGTCACACTTGAGGTTGTTAGTGCTCTCGCCTCGGCCAGGCTCATCGAACCAGCAGTGGTGGCATGGAGCGATGCACCACCTGAGAGTGCCGATGTGATGTCAGCAGCCAGACTTGAGTCCCGTCGACCTGCAACAGGAGCCGCACTGCCACCCATACGAGAGTATTGATTAGCTGTCTCACCTGAGCCCATATCGACCTCCTCCTCGATTTCATCTGGAACGACATCCCCCAACTCTGCCTGCACATCCACTTGCGCCTCCTCAGCGAAGGTGGTGGTGATGTAGGAGGGTGTCTGTACTCGGAAGCGCTGCGTGTTGAGTGCGCTCGTTGTGAGGAAATCTAATACGAGACATATTGCCTCAGGGCTCACCTGTCGAAGCTTGACGAGAGTCACCATCGCGTCTTCAAAGCGCATGCCCTTGAGCAGGCGCAGAATTGTGTTGCAGATTTGTGTGGGGTCATCGTACTCTGTCCATTCCGCGAATTGCTGACCGGCAAGCTGGAACAGCCAACACGTCAGTGAGGCAAAGTAAGGGAACATATCCGAAGGCTTGTTGGCCTGAGCAAAGAAATACCGACCGACTGGTGGGAGGTTTCTGGACAGAAGTGAAGATGAACAACGATTTGCGAAGATATGAGAACTGGGGACTCGTAGATAGCACTATGCAGTATATCGTCGACCGTACCACTTGAGCAAACCAACATTGGGTCATCAGGCTGGAGGTCAGCACGTACCTTGGCTTGCAGAACAGCGCCTCGTAGCCAAGGATCTTGAGCTTGTCGACGATCTCCTCCGAGAGGGTGACTGTGTCGACGATCCGCGGCGGGAGGGCGGTGCTTTCCGCAGGAGCAGTCATGCTCGTTCGGCTAGAACGGGTCCTAGGTGAGAAGGCGGGGTGACGCGAGAGATTGAGACGTGAGTGTGGGTCGGGACTGGAGACTAGTCGTTGGGACAACAGGTTGGCAATCAAAATAGGGTGTGTTTAGCGACTACAAGGAGATTTAAACCGAGTAAAGCATGGTTATATCCAGGAAAAAACCAAACTAGCATATTTTCAGCATCAAACACTCTACCCGTCTTGTATATTCGATCACTACGTAGTGTGCAAATTTTAAACGGATTCCATCCTCCTTCAGCTGCCATCAGCATTTTGCAGCTCCGTACCTTGGCAAGGGCGAAGCGAAAAGGGATGCCATTAGAAGGATAGCAGCAGTATAGCTGTATATACTTATGCCAGTCGTGGGATATGGAGATGTCTTATGAATGTTGCATATCCGGGTACCGCGTTCTAGTTATGCGAAATGCAAACGGTCGAGGTCTTGGTGCAAGAGACTAGCACTCATACAGTTGGAGAGAAGCGAGCTGGATGTCTTGTATTCAATTCCAGCTTTTGGCAACGTACACCCGGAGATAAGACGAGATGGGGCAGTTTGCTTTGCCGGACCCCTCGGGTTTCCAGTGAAATTATTGATCGAGAACATCGTCTGAGATAGAGTTTCCAGTGGCTCAGTAATATATAGTGTAGCTCATGGTTACAACCGCACCTGGCTGGCGAACAGCGGGATCCACGCTGCTCCCCGCAGGAAAGACCAGCAAAAAAGACTCTGCCGATGGCACATCCGTTACCTCAGTTACATTTTCTAGGATATCGAAACAGAGGGTTGGTGTGAGTACACCGGGGTAAAAATCGTTCCGTTACGTGTGGTCCAGTCAGATATCTCACAGTGATTTGTTTGTATCTCACGAAGCTCCACCCATAGTGCGCTCCACGCGACGAATCAAAGCTTCAGCTCCATGGAAGGGTCTAGCCCGCCTGCGGCGGAGCTCGAGGTGACGCGCGACTCGACCAACTATGACCAGGTGAATGGAGACCCAGTCATAGTGCCGGATGTGCCTTCGGAGCATCCATGGGATCTGCACCAGTCTCGTAATCAGGAAGCCGACGGTATGCTTCATCTCGAAGGGCTCGAGCTGCCCGACGAAGACGAGCAGGAAAAGGATAGTTTCAGCCGTCTTGACGGTGACTCTGCACCGCATGCAGCCTCTAACACACTGCCAGATGTTGAGTTTAGTCCAACCGCACATGATCTCGCTCTGTACCCGCCTCATGACACTTATTACGGGCACCAGAGTGGTAACGCCGAACCGCGCCAATTCAACATATATGGAATGAGCAAATCACCTACTAATGGGAAGGAAAATGAGGAGGAATTCCACAGTCCAGATCCAGATATTGATAGGGCTGCAACGCCGGAGCTGCTGATGGAGAAGCTCATGATGCTCGATGTTGAGAGCCCCTTCTTGGCCGTACTTGGTGATAGCACAAGCCACTCACCCAGACGCCTTGGAGAAGCAACAAACGACGACGTTCAGACGGTGCTGGAGCTAGCCGACGCCCTGAAAGAGGCTCAGGGTTTTCGTAGCGCGGATGAAGAGACTTCGGATGAAGAAGAAGACGAAGATCCTGAGAACGCAGATAGCCAGAACCCCGAGGTTCAAGAGAAACGACGAGCTCGTTATCTGGCGCGAGCAGAGGAACGTGCGCTTGAGCAGAAGGTGCGAATGAAGCTTGCCAGGCAGTTTTTACTTATCCTTGGTGAAATCAAACGGAGATACAGGACCGAGCTCGAGACCATCCGTAAAACACTGGAAGATAACCATCGTGTTGACATGCGCATGTTGTTGGATTCCAAGTCCCGCGAGGTTCAACGGCTGGAGGAGGCGTTGGCTCAGCAGCAACAGCAATTTGACGCGCTTTTGCAGCAGTACCAAAATGAGATCGAAGACCGAAACTCCCCTCAACACCAAGCCAATACCGGCATGAACATCAACACTCGCAAGTCCATCTCGACTTCCGCAGCCTCATCACCCAGGCATCCCACAAGGTCCCCATCACGCACACAGGCGCATCCTCTACAAACTCCCAGCTCTCCCTCACCCTCTCGTTCTCGCTCTCGGCCCCATTCACCTTCATCACTTGGCGGGAGCGAATCAGGATTTATGCGTTCTAGACTTGACGAGCTGGAAAAGGTGGTCAAGGCTCAGCACAATGAACTGGTAAGATTGCGCGCACAGCTCGCCAATCAACAGGAAATTGTTGCACGGCAGGCAGCGGCACGTGAGCTTGGTATGCTCGAGGGTCTTCAGAAGGATTGCCTGAAATTGACCTCTGAAGTTGCTCAGCGCTCTCAAGAGGTTCAATTACTCGAGCAGGTTGCAGAGGGTTACTACGAACAGGCGCGCCTACAGCAGCTCCGTATCAATGAATTAGAGACCCAACTGGCAAGCGAACGTGCTCATGTAGCTCTTGAGCGCGCACAAGCTGCAGGATTGCAGCAGCGTGCTGCGGATGAGGTTCAGCAGAAGATTCAAGAACTAACAGACCAGATACAGGCTGAGCGTGCTGCAGCGCAAAAAGCTCGTGAGGCCAGTGCCGCAACGATACGGCATTTACAACGCGCTCTGAGCGCACTTGAAGATGAGAACGCTTGTTTAGGAGCCGAGCTGCGGCGGCCGACGGTGGAACTGGGAATCCTAGGCTCGACCTCGCATCCGCACCACGCTTTGTCGCGCGTGGTACAAAAGAGCAATCCAAAATCATCCAAGACTCACACTTCTCTCGCAGCATTGTATGACAGACTCGAAGCTAGCGAGGGTTTACTTTCAAGACTTGGTACCCCGTCCATAACGTGGTCCAGCAAGGCAGTGGTGACGGGGAGGGCGCTTGGCTCATCGCGTACGTCCCCACGCAATGGAAGACTTGGAGCCAGCCAAGAAGGGGGTGATTCACACTCGAGTATCAACGCACTCGTTGAGTCAGCTGGGCGGAGCCCTACGTTCGATCCATTGAGCCGCACAGCTACAACCAAGCGCAGCTCGACTTCGAATCAAACGACGAGACCGCAGCAGCCAAGCACTCCGACCTATAGATCCCTTTCTCCACTACCGAAGGTGCTCAACGGAAGGCTCATCGATGATAGAACTAAGTCACACGCTGCGGCAGAAATGACTCCAGCCCTGTCACTAGGAAATATCACACAGGCATGGCAATCCTACGTAGAGACTATTCACGATAATCAAAATGGAGGCGGCAATGAATCAGTGGAGTCCTCGCAGCATCATTCTCGGACCCTTGTAGAACGAACTCCTACGCCTGAGAGCGCGCGTGCTCGCTCGGCACGACTGCGTGAATTGGTAAAAAGCAAAGTGCTGGTCCCCTATAGTTATTCCTCCTCGTCATCCGCCGAGCCTGATGGTGTTCCGCAGGAAGCTAGTTTACCACCTGGAATGGCAGAGCTGGCTCCGTATGTGTTACCTCAAACTTCGCTTCTTCCGCATGAGCTTCATCTCAAACCAACGAATGAGCTCGCGCAAACCTCACTGAGCGATCTAACGATACTAGCTCGGCTACGTAGGCGAGTTGGAGCTCAGCCAAGCGCAAAGGTATTAGGCCCCTCACAAATGCCTCTGATCTTCAATGCCGTACAGATCTTACAGCAGCAACAACGGGAATCGGGGGGTGGCGCAGGGAAGCAACCCCACTCACAGTGAAAGGTTTAGGTATTAGAATACAGCATTTGTACAGTACTAGTTTATTTTAAGTTTACTTGCATGAACGCTCGTGCAGCTACCAAAGATCTATATTAGATGCTGTCTGCCCATGCTCGCTCGAGGAGATGGTAGAGCCGCTAGACGGAGGTGCGCTCACAAGTTTTGGTGGTTGCCCTGCTGAAGCCTGCTTTGATTGCTGTTGCCGAAGAACCTCCTTGATGAAAGATTGCCTTCTCTCAGCAATAGATGGTCTGTGCGTCGAGGTGTGATCGTTCAACGAAGAATCTTGAGATGGCGTCGGAGAAACTTGCACAGATGATTGGGTCACTTGGTCTAACTGATCATGGAATTGGGGAGAGGCAGGGGCAGCTGCGGCAGCAGCCGCAGCAGCATCTAGCTTTTCGCGCACTAACCTATGTGCAGCCATTCTCTGAATCAGGTCACCATTAATGGCCTCAGGAAACACCACATCAGGGCTTATGTCAAACTCGGCGATGGACCAATCGAGATCCATACCGATTTCATTGCCAGAGGCAAGCAGCCAGCTGGGTTGGGCCTTCTTCACTTCCGACTTTAGTTGAGCCCCGGCTTGCATTGTAGGTGCGGTTAGAGTTTCCGAGTGCGATATAGTGTTTGACTGCAGGCTCTTCTTGAGGGCCTGAAGCTTAGCCGCCCGATCGTGCTGCTGCAGGACTTTTTGGATCGCCTCAGTAGATTGAAACGGGTCATCAGTGGCGTCTGAATTCGCGCTTGCGTTGGCATCATCTTGTAGCACGTCGATAATGGTAGGTGCCAGATGGACCGCTTGGTAAAGATGTGCGTGACAGAAACATTGACAGTCCGGGTGTTGATATGGGGAGAGGCGAGTGCCGTCCTGACGGACGATCCAAGAGAAGCGTGTAGGAGTACCAAACATCCATTCCGGCGCTAGACTCGTGCCAGTATCAATTCTGTCAACGGGCTGCACTTGAAGGTACCTGCTGTAATTGCTCCCAGTTGCGGATGGCTGGGATTGAAGCATCGCCGTGGCGTGCTGGCTCTGCAGAGAAAATTCTGGTTTGAGAACCATACCCTCAGCCTTCCGATCGAGGTCACTGTGGGTGAACGGCTCAACACGCCCTGACGCACTTGGTACAGGGAAACTGTATCGAAACTCCACAAGGTGAGCAACTCGAAGTGGATGCTTCAACACACCATTAGAATCTCTCTGATTTAACCAGCGAGTCAGAGCGGCTCTACATGAGCACCCACAAGGGAGGAACGACTCAAGGTCCCCGAGCTCAGTGCTTAGGTCAGGCAAGTTGAGCGGCCATGGTCGAAGTGTTAGCCCTAAGCGGCAATGTGGTGTGATGGTATGGGAAAGAAATCCAAGCCTTAGCACGAACTGCAACGAACGGGGTAACTCGAAACGTGATGCTGCAAACGGAACACACCACGTATTCTTCGTGGGTCTGATATGCGAGCCAGACAGGAGTCTTCGAAGGGTGGCATCTTGGCTGTCAGCGGCGGCATCGTGCTTGAACGCTAGTTTCGACGCCTCGATCTCCTCTCGTAATGTTAATAAAACCGATGAAAGCGCAGACTCAGCATCCGAAGACTTGTTCGTACGGACGGTTGAGTTGAACATCCGTTGTACGGCAGCGGATAACGGAACAACAAAGATTGGTTGGTTGTTTCCATCGTGATATTGGACGCAAAAACCTAGCTTCAACATATGCGTTAGCATGGCTTCCGAGTTCATGACTGATCTGCGACTCGCCATGTCTTCGTGTGATAATGGACCTGAATGCTTCAAGACAGTCATCAAGAATTGGAGCCTTTCATTCGCACCACTACACTCGAGTCGGTCGAGGTCCACTTCATCTACGCTGGAGAAGCTTGATACAAGAGTATTTAGTAGTCCTTGGGCTGGGAGCGCGTCAAGGCCATTAGCTAATAACCCTGAGCTGGGGACTTGACGAGACTGGTCACTTCTCGCAAGAATCTCACCAATCTCAAGAGCGGCTGATATATCTTCGTCGTGCCAGAGCAGGTCCACTTCGCAGTCGTGCAGGGAGTCACTAAGTCCACGAGTAGCGCCACGCGGAGCAACGCGTCCGTATATAATCTTTGGAGGAGTTAAGCCCCAAACGGTAGAGGTGGAAGGCCCAAAGTAGTAGCCCCAGCGGAGACTCGCCTCCGGTGATACTGCCTCTTGAGGCTCTTTCAGCTTCTCAGGCAGTTCATTAGGATTATCAATAAGGCCGTACGACTCTAAGGGTTCGTCTCCATACAGTACTCTGGCGCGCACAAGATCTAACACATAGTTATCGGTCGCGAGGCTTGAGGGCAGTCTCATCTTGGAGTACCATGCAATACGCGTGCTGCGAGCCGACGAGCCAAGCTCAGCTTCGTATGCCATTCGCTGTCTTGTCATAGCATCCCTTTGTGCAAGGAACTCCAGCACCCATGAAGGCACAATTCCATTTAGTGGAGAAACTGCAGTGGCAGTTTCAGTTGATGATAGCTCATCCAGACTTGAGCCGTTGTTCAGATCCAGGCGTGAAATGCGGCTCCATGCGAATACAGCAGCTGATTTGTCATCAGATAAGGATCCGTTCAGTTGGGCAGCCATTTGACACCAAGAAGTGTGCGCGACAGACCGTTTCGCCAAAGCGTCAGCAAAAGCAAGCTCAACGGCCTGCGAACTTTGGGCTGTTGAAGCAGTAGCCGCAGCTGCACCACCACCAACGATCCTCTCACGAGAGAAGTTCACGGATCCTCTCAGGCTAAGGAGCCTGAGAAACGGCGCTCCTGCTCCTACAATCAAGCGCGCTAGTGCTGTTAGTCCAGGCGCACCGATCTTACTCTGACCATCCAACCACAATAGCTGAAGACTTGGCGTTTCATTGGCCATCACAGATGCCAACGATGCAACGTGTTCGGTTCGTAAGAGTGAATACGACGTCGCTGGCTCGTCTTGACGTGGATCGTGCAGCCATACCGAAGGAAGAACTGTAGTGGGAATCACGATCTTTGCTCCACTTCGAGCTTCCGTGCCCAGGTTTCGGAGACCTTGAGTGTGGAGAGAAGTGTACGACTCGCGAAGACCACCCGAGAGTCGTAGAGCGACCAATTTGAGGCGTCGCAAGGATGATCCAGATGGGTTGCTCGAACGGCGGGGACGATCGTTCAGAGCGGTTAGTAAACTGAAAAGTGGTCCTTGTTGAGCAGACATCGCAGTAATACCGTTATTTGACAGATCAAGTGCGCGCAGACTATCGCGATATAACTGACAGACTCCATCAACAAGTGGCCGGAGCACACTGGGGGGAAGGTCATTGTTAGACAGTGTAAGGAATGTCAACCGAAAATGAGACAGAGATGAGTGCTGAGCGGACAAAGCACCTGAATTAAAATAGGTGGATGCGGCCTTGGCAAACTCCTCTGCCTCATGGGATAGTAAGCGCTCCGACATCTGGTTCAGGGCGGTCCCGCTACGTTCTTCCAACGACAGATTGGTTCCATCATTCCGCTGCTCGGTCGAGAATGTACCAAGTGGTAGCAGGCCGCTGATGCTGAGCGTGCATAGTGCGACTGCAGGTCTCTCGACTTCCGTCCTTCGAGATGACACTGCCACTTCAACTTGGTAACGGAGGGCGCGTAAAAGCGCAGCAAATGCAATGGGAGGGAATCGGTTGTTAGAGAGATTGAGAACTTTGAGCGAAGTACGCATGCGTTCAGAAATAAAGAAGCGATAGACTTCGAGAGCAAACCAAACAGCTATCTTCGAAAATGTGTACGATTGTGCATTTGTTTGATACGTTGATGAGGTGGCGGCGGCTTCCAGTTCCGACACTTCCTTTAGTCTCGCCTCTAAGCATGAAATAACTAACTCGGCTTCTGATGTAGTGGAATGCTGCGGTCGTGATTCACTCAAGCTCGGAGGTAGCGCATAAAAGGTTCTCGGCAAAATGGACAGGGCGTTACCCTCAATATCGAGGAACTCCAAGGGGTATCCAATCTCCGCCCGTACGCGAAGTGCATGCAATAGCACGCCGAGTCCCTCTAATGGTATGGCGCATCGCGCAATCTTTAGCACTTTTAACCCCTGCAGTCCCGCTTTCGGTGAGGTAAGGGAATCTGATACGAGTATTCGAGCTAGGGTATATGCACCCTCGATCCCAAGTGGGTTTCCTGAAAGGTTCAGCTCACGCAAAGGGCAAGGGGCAACAGGAAGCTTACATAGCCTACGAATACGGGTGTGGAGTCTCAATGCCTTTTTCAATCGCTTTGCGAGGAGCAATGCAAGATCATCGTTGCAAAGGGCTCCAAGGGAGTCTAGCTTTAATGTAAGTGGGATCGTAGCTGGATCGGCCTCACTTTGAAATCCTTCATATTCACTTGAGAGGGCAACATGACTGAGAGATTCGAGTGCAGATCGATATTCGGTTAAGGTTCGTAGCGTCTGCTGTAGAAAGGTACCAGATTCGTCCCCCTCAGCCTTTTGCTCCGGAAAAGATGCAGGACTCTGGCCGTTTTGCTCGAGAATCGATGCCCACTTTCTTGCAAGCTGGTCAATCGTGATCTTTGAGGCATTTTGGGAGTGTCGAGAGGTCCGTCGGGAGACTTCGAAAAGAGTCGGCATCTTGGCTTCCTCCATTGTTGGTTGCCCACCGCCCAGTCCTTCGATGTCGTCCAGATCCACACAATCCACTTCGCTGAATGGAGCATTCAGCTCTGAATCCGCTGCGTCTCGGTTGTGCGAATCATACAAACTCGCCGCGGACAATATGGCAGATAAACCCATTGGGGTCACGTTACCATAACTTAAATCAAGTGATGAAAGCAACCTGAGTCTGGGTGGGGTGAAGAGGGCAGAGAAAAGCCCATCAAACATGGCCAGCAGTGAGGAGGGACGCAAAGAGCTAAGTGAAGAGTCCGGTCCATCATACACAAGAATGTGATCCACAGCACTACGAGACAGGGCCTCCAAGAGTTTGGATGATTTCCACGATTTCCCTAATGCACCGAAGGCCGGACGCCGAGGGATCTGGGCTCCAATTAGGTTCGGGAGCGCATGTAGAGGGAAGGAAAGTCCAGCGCCTTGGTGATTAACACAACTTAACAGTATGGGCAACTCTCTTTGGAAAGACAAATGACATGAGGGCGAAGATATTAGGGACTGAGCACACTGGAGCGCAGCACGGGACGCAGTCACTTGAAGAGATGGGGCATACGACCACTGGGTCAGGCATCCGGGGTGCTGCAGACGCTTGGCTGTTGAACGGTTACTTTCCTTCGCCTGACTTTGAGGAATCGGACGCATGAAGGGAGGGAGGATGATCTCCGATAGTTCGGGATCGGACAAGATCATGGCATGAAGTCGTTCAGATAGAAACGTGGAATGCGTGCTAATGGCAGTAATTGACGACGTAGTCTTTAAATGCAACAGTCCGGTAGGGATCACACGGCCCAAAGATTCAGCGCACAGGTACATTTCCCTTTGCTCAATCTCAATTTGAGTAGGTGTCAGAGGCTTGAGGATGGAACGCTCAGAGAGATCTCCAACCCGGGAGAACGAGTTGCACGGAGGTGTGGTCAGATCGGAATCGCCTAACAATGGTCTTGGCGTGAGCACCGCCGACAAACTATCCCGTGAAGAAGCACAGGCTATGGTGCATCTCACGCATTTCAAGGCCGGAACATCGTTGACGTTCGACATACTTTTCTGGTATAAACACAAGCAATTTGGTACTATCACTCGTGGAGCGATCAGCGCGGGAATTTTGATCCCATTTTCGTCCTCATCTAAAATGTCGCCGATTGTAAGCGTAGATGTGACAATTGGAAGGGGAGGTTGGGGCACCTTCCGAGATGCTTGTTCGGGAGTGCGAAACGCGCCTGGAGAAAGAATGGGAACTTCATGCGGAAACGAGACGGTAATGTAGCTAGGAGCGACTACACACGTTTGTAGTTTTGTGTGGCTTGTGAGGAGAGGACCAAGATCTGAGGTGGTAGCAAAAAATTTCGCCACGCTTGAATCGTAAAGGCTAACAAATGCTGAAGCAAGGAAATCGTGTGGCAGGTGCAGCTTTGGGCCGCTCAGAGCTAGCTGTTTAAGAGCGTTATCCAGATCGAGATCTGCTCTTGAATCAGCATCATTCTCAGTTGTAAGTGGGATTGTTTTGGATGGCGAGGCTCCTGGCTGAATTTCGCTGAACAGGGCCACAACTGCGAGCAATTGACTCCACCAGCGCCATAGAGTATGTCTTGAGATGGATCCTGCCTCTGAATAGGCTTCTGGATTGACTAAGTTGACAACCTTCCCCAGCATTGCATCGAGATATCCCAGTAAGCTCAGATTATTCTGAGAAGCTAGAATGTGCCTTTTCAGAGCAAGGGCGAAAAGGCCAACGAGCTTCGTGAGCCATAGTTGAGATGCTGGTTCATGTGAGGAGGCTGCAGTTACAAGGAGGTCTGCAAGTATCTCGATATTTCGTACAGCCACGCTTCGATCCTCGCGTGGGCGCGATTCGCACATCTGAACCAGTTTCCGCCATGAAGCGTAGGACAAGGTCGTGGCAAACATATGCTGGTCGTCCTCTTTACGCAGCAAGATGGCGGAGTGCTGAAGCTGAAAGAAAGTCTCTAAGCCAAGAGAAACGGAGCCATCACCGATAGATGTCGGTGCAAGTAACTCTGTCGAAGCGAGCGGCAAATCATCAGCCAGACCGGAGATTGATAGAATGACTCGACTAATCGTCGTGAGTCTAGGTAACACCATGGCCAAAGCAAGTGAGAGGGGTAGCCGCGTGTGTGGTAAAACCGTAGTCTGATGCAAGTCCTCTCGATTTCGAAACAGCCAGTGTTGGAGAATAATTGGCCTCGACAAGGACCGAGCTGCCAAGTCCGCGAGATAGGGTAGCTCCATGTAGTGAGCTGCCGCAAGCAGGTCTAATGAGTCTTCCAGAACTGCATTAACGAGCTCTTCATGCAGTTTGAGATCCAAGCGGCCATCACCTGGTCCTGCTTTGGATGCCATCGCAAGTCGAAACGCCCCAGCAAAGGACAAAGCAGCACACTCGCTCTCACTGCCAGAAGTATTATAGTGGTGTCTCGCAGCATTTGTTGTCATTAGGTACCAATAGACAAGCTGAAGCGTTCGACCATTAATCCCTGAAAGCTTGATCACGCCACTAATAGACTCGTTCATAGGCTCATACACTTGCCGTCCCCGTGTGTCAGCCATGGTTGCGCGTGCAGGACCCCTGAATACTCTTCTCAAAGTGGGGGACACACAAACAATGGACAGAGGTAACCGAACAGCAAACCCAGGAGTTGACGCATCAGAACGTCTTACCCTGGAGAGAGTTGAAGGAGAGCTGAGAGGCTGTGTGTCAGACCCTCCACAGGACGGAGAAAGGCTTCTCTCTGCTCGTGCCTCCCACTCAGTCGGTGTATCATAACTGAGCAGCCAAACGTGCGGCTCGCATGATGGTGCCGAAGTGACCGCATTTTGTGGTTTCGCTGTGATGGCTTGAGCGACTGGGACTTTCGGCGAACCAGATGTTGTCTCATCGTCGCTGCCTGAGTCTCTATCCGGCGCATAGTCCTCATCATAACTGTCCAGGGAGGCTACACATTTGCTATCCGTTGGACTACGGGCGGCGCGCTCGTTTCGAATCCTCTGTAGGAGTTGCTCATAAGGGTTATCAGAAGGGGGCAGAGATTGGGGAGCCTGGGAGTCCGAAGGCCGGACTCGCACGTAGCCTCGCTCGCTTGGATCGCGGGGGCCTGTAAACCGGGAAACAGGCTGGGCATATCTCTCACTACCTTCTGGTGGGAGCTTCACTTCGTCTAAGACTAGTTCCTGATTGGTCTTCCGCGAATCAATGACATCAGCTGCAACTTCGCAAGCCAGCCTCTCAAACTCAACGTTCACCTCTGCAACTGATGGCGAGGGCAAAGGGGAGCGGGCAGATGACGCAGCTGACGAGACGGCTGGTAGCCTCGACACAATTTCTTCGAGACTCTGCTTCCCGTCCCATGCATCTAGGTCCAGGCTAAGTAGAGCCGAGAGGGGTAGTGAGCTAATGTCGACATTTCGTCTGGGGGTTGGTGCAGCTGGCGTGGCTTGAGGCCCGCCGAGGACTGGAGCAGGGGAGCGCCGACGCAATTGGTGTAGAGCCTGTGGTTGCTGATGCTGTTGCTGCAAGGTATTGAGTGGCAAAGCCTTCCCCATCGAGAAGTCACTCGGCAGCCTTGCTCCGCTGCTCAGGACCGACGCACCTGCCTGTGCCGTGATCCTTCGAGCAGATCCAGGAGGCGGCGCGTCTATGGCACTGGAGTGCTTGCACTCGAGTGCGGTTACTCGGGGTGAGAGCCTAGCACCATAATCCGCCGATAGCCCACCCGTCACACTCGTACTGTTCCTTCGTCCGTCGCGGTAACGGTTGCCTGGTTGTGATCCCGGGTGAGCAGGCGGGGCTCTCCCCCTGGGGTCGTGGTAGAACATGTCTTGCAGCAATTCAGACGCTATGAGAGTACCATTCTGGAGAATGTGTGTCCTGGTGGCCGCGTGCAATAGTCCAGAAGGGACTTGTGCCGGAGCTAAAGTGTGGGCTCGAAGACCGACGCAAGTTTCGAGTTGATGAGCGTGTGTCGTGGGTTGCAGCTTGGTGTTTAAGTATGACCCAATTGAGTTGATATCAATATAATGTTTTTATATGGACACACACGGTCAGTCTTAAGAACTCGTTTCCATCCACTTTGAATGACAACAACCGTTTTCGCCTCGTTGAGGGGAAGCCAGTGGCACCAACAGATACTTGAACGAGGACGGCATGGCGCCAATGTACATAGTAGGTGCGCGTGCATTCGCTCCCACTGCCCATACTCGCACCTAGTCAGGGGGTGCACGGGAGTGGTGTCATTTTCGCGATCGAATAGAGCACGAACTTGATATCACTCGCGACCTCTGAGTGCTTTGCGACATAGCGCTGGTAAAACGACGCAGCCACACCGACTTGAGGGCACCTTCATATGTCCTTTATCATGGTGCCTCTGACAAGCGACACATAGCATCAGATTTTCAGGACCAAGTGCAGTCCAATTTTGCCGGGAAACCACATTTGATCCAGGAGCATATCTCGGCATCAATAGGCTCTCGTGAGGATCTTCTCAGTGGCTTCCGTTTAAATCAACTAAATAAGCAGCTTTGATTGGGTTTATACCTCTGTCTAAGCAGACAATATGGGTGTCAAGGACCTCTGGAACTTGCTCAATGGCACCGGGGAACGGATCCCACTGGAGCACCTCGCCACACGGCGATTGGCCGTCGATGCATCAATTTGGATCACGCAGTTCTTGAAGGCTATGGTCGACCAGTCAGGTGAAGTCATACCAGGCGCGCATCTCATTGGTATGTTCCATAGAATCTGCTGTTTGCTCAGCTATGGCATCAAGCCAATCGTGGTCTTTGATGGTCCGGCGCCGGCCCTGAAGCGCATGACGCTCGCTCGCCGCAAGACCCAACGCATCCTCAATCAGAATAAGCTCTCGACGGCCGCGGAGCGACTACTTCTGAAGCAGCTCAGTATCCGGCACTTGGGAGCTCTGCAGAAAAAAGTCGCATCAATAATCAAGGAGAAGCGTGATGGGGCAGCGGGCAAGTCTGGTAGCGAGTCGAACCCAGACCCAGGTAACATGTCGACAGATAGTCTTAATACTAGTACAACGTCGACATCGTCATGGGAGGAAAAGGAGAATAAGGAAAAGCAGGACAACGAGACATCCGGCTCGTCTTCAAATGCCGGAGCCAGTGTTCACGCTTCAGAAAACGAAAAGCCCTTTGATAACCACAACGATATTGAAGTCAGTGAGGACAGTGATCTCGATTCATCAAGGGCAGATGGTCAATCTCGACAACACAGAAGGAAATTACTCTCAAACGGCAAGCGTCGATCATTCAGAGTGGATGGCTCGACGCTGATGGTCTTGCCAAATAGGCGCGACTGGATCTATAGCAGTGACAGCAGCGATAGCGACTTATCAGAAATGGACGATGCTGAAGACGTTGGACGGCAGCGCCGCGTGGTCCTCGATGAAGAGGGCAACGGCGATGCATCCTCGGCAACGAAGTCGCACCCAGCTACTGCTAAGAGGTCAAAATCGAGGCGGTATGAACTCAGGGATTATGAGGAATCGAAACGAGATGCTCAAGGAGAAGCAGGAGGAACGCCTCTCAATATCAGTCAGCATTTTGGTGATATGGAGGAAGAGGAAGAGGAAGAGGAAGAGGAAGAGGAGGAGGAAGAGGAAGAGAACGACTTCCCAAGGCCCCAAGTTTGTAACTCCGACGGTGCGCCTGAGAACTCGACACTGGCTCAGGAGCTCGAAGATGATGAGGAGATGTGGCGTAGAATTGTTCGACAATCAAGCACTCGTGTGCTCTCGCCAGAGGAATTGGCACAACTCCCACTTTCCGTGCAGTTTGACGTCATGGAAGCGCAACGTGACTTCCTCAAGCGTGAACACGAACGACGTACGTTTGACGCAATGCGTACGTACGCGCATTCAAACCCAGCGGCCTTCAGTGAGAACCAGCTCGGCAGTTTTGAGAAAGGGATCAAACTCGCAAGAACGGTTGAGAAGCTGAGACAAGAGCGACTTGCTTCCAGGACGCTCGGCGGTGCCCCTCTTGCACGTATCGCCGCAGACGCTGATCGAGAGTACATTTACCTCATTAAAGAAAAGGAGGAGAAGCGAATGAAGAGGCTTGGACAGGATGCGAAAGTAGCCAAGACACCCAGCTTGATCGACTCCATGCTTGCCGCTCGACAAGATGCTGAGAAGAAGAAGAAGAATGAGTCCTCCCAGAGCTCATCAAGCCAATCACAACACGATATTAATGCTGCGCAGCGTCGCGACCAGCTGAAGCAGCAACGGGCGCTCAAATGGAAAGCTGTGGCAGACGATGAGTCAAAGGTCTCTGAGGATGGCCAACCTTCGAAACGACCTATCGCTAGCAAGATGGAGTGGGTATGTCCACGTTGTGGCTACTTCGGAACGTCGTTGATTCACTGCGAACGGTGCCAAGCACCGGTGCCAGCCGAGATGAGAGTTGCATTTGCAGAAGCCTTGGCCGAGCGAGAGAGAGCAAAGGCTCGTGAGAGTCAGGTCGAATCGTACATGCAGGGTCCCTTGGACATCCGTTTACTCGCTGCAAAAGAAGAACTCGAGCAGAGCAGGAATCCTCCATTGAAAGAAGAAGTCTCAAGCAATCCGCATAGCCAGTCCAGCGAGGCATTGCTTGCTGTCACAGACCCAGGCTATCCTGTCGTCAAGACCGAGGATGCTACTTCGGCACTAGCTTTGGGATCTAACACTACGCTGGGACTCAATCAACCTAAGTCTTCTGCTTCTGTGGATGGATTCGATCCAATGAGCGCATTGGCTCTTGGAAAGGAGGATGATGAGGATGATGGCACCTTCTCCTTCCCATCCCGAGCCCCGACTCAAACATCTCTGTCAGCCCAAAATGAAGGAGATACTAACTGGTTAGTTAGAGACGAGAATCCTTTCACAGAAAGCATTGACCACTCCTATGAGATTGATGCCTTCGATCTGGATCTTAGCACTTCAGGGGAAAGCGAACAAAGAGTCGAAGACGACACGGATGAATTCCTCCGCTTTCTGCATGCGGCTTCCATCCAACGCCACGATACGGATCTAGACTCCACTCCAGTGAAGGAGCAGTACTCTCGTCGCGCACCGTCGGTGATTCGTAGTCGAAGCGACTTCTACCACGTTCACTCTGATATTGCGGTCGATGAGTTGGAGGGAGAGCTTCGACGCAAGGAGTCAGATGCCATCCTAATTGATGGATTGAACAAAGTCCAGCCTGATGACTCCCGGTTTACCGAGGTGATCATTGAACGATCAGATACCGTTGCATTGGATGTAAGCGATACTGAACAAACTCCATCTTTGCGTACGGAGGAACCCAATTCAACCGGAGACGAAGACGAGGAACCTAATATTTACGAGCATCTGTACAACCAATATGAAGAGGGAGAGGAAGAAGATGAATCCGACATGGAAGATGTTGAGGCGGCACGACAAGAATGGCTCAAGCTTGTAGAGTTTCGTAAGCAGCTTCGTGAGCTTCCACCCAAAGATGGTCTTGATTATGACAACGACGAGTACGTAGAGCGAGAGCAGACCAAGTCGCCATCCGCTGCGCCCTCCACAGTGTGCTCCACTTCGTCCTCCACTTCGTCCTCCACTTCGACAAACGTAACCGCAGGGACTGTGAGTATGGTCGCGGCCCCTTCGAACGAGGTTGAATTTGTGAGCTCTCAGAGCTCACTCAGCCAATCGCAACTGCCAAGTTTGACTGCACTTTCCCCACCGAATTCTCCTATGCGAACAAGATCCACGTCAGAATTCGTACATCCTGCCTTTACAGAGCAGCATCCTACTCTGCAACCAGCGGTCCCCACAGCGGATCCCCTAGCTGGTATTGACCTGAGCAACCCGGATGCACTGCAAGGAGCAGATGCTGCAGAACGCAAGGTGCTTCGGGAGCTTGAGCAACTTGCCAATGCTCACCGCGAAGAGGCAGCTAAGCTTCAAGAAGAGGTACGAAGCCGTACTAAAGCGGCTGGTGGAGCCTCTGCGGCTACGACAGCTTTTGGGAGCTCGGGCGGTGTTTCTGACATCATGGTTGAGGAATGTAAAACGCTTCTACGGCTGATGGGGGTGCCTTATCTGGTTGCACCAGCCGAAGCAGAAGCACAATGTGCCGTTTTGGAAGAGCTCGGTTATGTGGACGGTGTCGTTACCGATGACTCGGATGCTTTGATCTTCGGTGCCAAGCATGTCTATCGCCATATGTTTGAACGACGACGGTTCGTTCAGTTGTATCGCGCCTCAACGATCGAACAGGCAATCGGCTTGAGTCGAGACCACTTGGTTGCCATGACGCTCCTTCTTGGTTCGGACTACACCCCAGGTATCAGAGGCATTGGCAAGGTCAATGCGATCGAAGTAGTCTCAGTGTTTGGTCCGACCTTGTCTGGTCTTGAGGCTTTCCGAAAGTGGGTGTATTCTGGAGAACGCACCACAAGACCGAACTTGAGTGCTGAAGATCTATCGCCCACTCTTAGTGAGGCAGAACGCAGTGCGCGCATCAAGCGTTATCTTTTGGATCTGTTTAAATTCAAGCATCGTCATATCCGTGGTACATGGGGCATCAGCACGAACTTTCCCGATCGTACGGTTTACGAGGCATATCTGAGCCCCATAGCCGAACGCAGTCCAGAGAATCTCAAGTTCGATTGGAGTCGTCCTATTCAAGAAGAAGAACTTGCGTTGTTTATGAACAGAACTCTTGGGTGGGACTTCTCGAACACTCAACGTCTTCTAGAACCGGTCCGAAGAGCTGCCACATCCGGAAACACAACTCAATCGCGCATTCTTGCCTATTACGGTCCCACGGGTAGATTCGCTGCACCTAGTCTGCTGGACGTTGTAGCAGAGCACCTTGGCGGTAGTCCAGGTGAACTTAAGGATAGCGAAGGCCGACCGTACGCAAGTGTAGGAGGAGAGGTTCTTTTCGGATGGGAGAGTTCCGCGCTTGCCAAATCAAAGCGTGTTCAAGCAGCGGTTGCCATATTAAAGCAGCCAGATTCGATTGCTGCGTTGGAAAAGGCGGTTCAATACTCTCACGAAGCCGAGTTGGAGGAAATCGGCCACGAGTTCGCCGACACCCTCTTGCCTCCTGAGTCGGAGGATGAAGAGGAGGTACAAGAAAAATTGAATCGAGCTCGGAGATCGAAGTTCGCGAAGCCTCATGATTCTGAAGCAGGAGAGGCTGAGACCCAACCCAAGCGCAGGCGTAAGGAGAAGCCGAACACGCCGGAGTCAGCGAATCTCCCGAAACCACGGAAGAAACGTGTCAAGACCGCGGATGACAACGTGAATGGCGAAACCAGTTCGCTCGCACTTGATGCAGCATCCAAACCTGACAGAGAGAAAGAAAAAGCGACTGATGTCTAAAGGATGATGTGTAATGGGCATGGTGTATGTTTACTTGCTTGCGATTGCAATAAATGGATCATCCTCGGGCTCTTGTGAAGTAGCTAGAGTAACAAATCCGACAGGTTGTTGCTGTCGAGCCCGAGTTTCCATCGTGTTAGGAATTGCAGGCGAGGGCGCTGCAGGTGAGGGCGCAGGAGGCGCCCGTGCCTGCCTCGGTGGAATGGGCGGTGGGGCCTGTCCGGCGACGATGACCTGATGCTGCTGCGTTTGGTGCATGTACATACTATGCAAAGTCTGATGCAGGTTCATAAAGTCTGGAATAAATGAGGTCGCAGAGTCTTCAAACATAAGCTGTGTCCTATGGTTGTCCCACTCTCTGGCCACGACACTAGCACGTAACGAAAACTCGTCGTGGGTTGGCTGCGTAGAGGCTTTCTCGGGAATCTGGAAGTAGGCGGCACTCGGAAGGGCATAAGGATATCGTCGACGGGCCCTAAGTGAATAAATGTTATCAAAATAGCCTAGTAACCGACGTGCAGCAAGCTGAACTGCTCGTTGAGCGAACCGATCTTTGTTCTCATTAGGTCCGTACGCTAGGTGTGCGTAAAGCCGTACAAGCTCTGGCCGGGCAAGCAAGTATACACACTTGTCAGACCCAAAAAGGAGGAGCGCTTCGAGAGCATGTAGGGCTTGTACAACACGCAGCCAACTTCCACCCTTTGCATCGCTAAGGCGCTGAATAAGGGGCTTGATAGCCCCAGCCACGTGCCTTGCATCGAACGTTCGGCTACATAGACGCGCGACGGCGTCAACATCTAGTGTGGGAATTTCAGTGTCTTGCGATGGCGCCGGACCCGTTGAGGACACTCGCAACCACCCGGATATACCATATCGACTCGCTTCGCGAGCGACCACGGCATCTATAGCGTCTTCCTCAGCTAAAGAGTTGGCCAAGGCAGCAGCCTCCAAGTTCTGCTGTTCTGCACGACTTTCACCCTCACGAATCGCCCGCTCGAATGCATCGTCGTCTTCCAAATCAAGTCCAAGCGCGCTGCTCGTTCGCTTGTGGGTAACGACCTTGGCCTCAGCCTCATCTTTGACGGACTTTAGGGTGACGACAAGGTTTGTCGCGCCTGTGGATCCAGCCTTGGCACCGGCTCTGAAAAAGAGATCGAACTCAGGGGAGGTGCTGCGCTCCAGGTAGGAAGTAGATGATGAACTGAAGTCACTAGCACCCAGCGATGATTGGTTGTGCGCGCTCTGTGTTGATGCAGATGGTTGCGACGCAATTGCAGCCCATTCATCCTGCTGTGCTTCGGCAACAGATTCCGGCCCCCTAAGAGAACCGTGTGCTTGCTTCTGCGCATTCACAAGACTAGCGACTGCAGCCTTGAGGCGCTCATCGATGGCATTCATACACGGTACGCAAGTCTCAGCAATTGCTGTCGAAACTGGTCTAAGCTGCTTCGGGTCATTTCCAGAGGTGATTCGGAGCGCGAGCTCCATTGTGTCGGATAGAGTAGTACTCGCTACGCTGGAATCCGATACTGGAGAAAGGGAAGAACTACCTCCAGATTCCTCTTGAGTGAGCCTCTTGAGAACTAGAGCATATGATGCGATATGATAGCCACCTCCAATAATCTCAACGCCCTGGGGAATAAAGCTATTGGAACCGCCGCTGGAATTACTGTTGCCAAACAGACCTGCAAACGCGTTACTACTTCCAGATGGAGGGCCCGTAGCCACATCCACGATGAACTGTTCATACGGAGCTAACTCGGTAGTGTAGTACGGTGACGTTGCATTTGCAGTGGCGGCTGCAGCAAGCGAAGTTGCAAGCGTTGAAGGATCTCGCTCTTCTAAGCAGCGAGCAACTCGCGGTACTAGCTCCTGCAGAAGTACCTCGAGATGCTGAGACCCACGCAAAGCCTCACAAAATGCGATGATTTCGCGAACCTTCGGGTCAATGGCATGTGGATTGAGCAGTGACATGAGGTCGATTTTCGTACTGCTCGCACCGGCTCTTAAACTGTTATGGGATGTCTTAGATTGCTTCGCTGTCTGTGTTGCAGCTTCAATTGCGTGGGACCAACGGAATGTTGAAAAGATCGTTGCGATGAACGCAAAGAAACATGCTGAAAGTGAGGCGCTTGCACCAATCAGGTCGGTCGCCGCGGCCAGGGAGGTGACAGCGGCTGAGGGAGAAGGCTCCTTGGCTCGCTGAGCGGAAGCTAGCGCTTGTGTAGCATGTTGAATTAATGAATTCGTGTCAATGCTCGGGGGAGGCGATGTTACAGCGGCTGAAGACGTGTTCAAATTTGAGCTTGCTGCACTGATCACGTCTTTGAAGGCGTATCCGGTCGAAGGTAGATAAAGCCCGTCGATTGTGATACGGCAGATACCCAGCGCATATGCAGTATGAGCTCCAGCCAAGGATGCATCATAGTGGGGACTCGACATCACTGCATTGTTCTCGGTCCGGCCTTGATTTGGTGAGAGGTTAAGCGAGCTTGCCACTTTGCGGACTGCTTCAGTGAGCTTCTGTCCAAGTACTGGCGGAAATGGGAGATCTGCAAGGTCCGTAATTATGCTAACTGTTGCATCTGTTGATGCACCACGAGAAGGTCGAGTGATACGGTGGATTCGACCCATATCAAGGTCCACAAGGATCGTTTCGTTCAAAGGCAAGGCAAACAGCTCCGGAAGGTGGGCTTTGCGAATGCCGAGCAGGTATGGAAACGGTGCGGCAGCTACAGGAACCAGGTGGGGTGGAACCAAAGGAACGAATGCGTGCTGCCATCGGAGTGGGAAAATCAGTGATGAAAGCGCGTGTACACACTGAGACAGGAGACCAATCGATTGAGAACTCACCACAATCCGCTTTTCAAGCAACAGAGCTATATATAATCTAACAATCTGCACAGATGTGAGATGTCGGAACAGTGGTGTGACATCAACACCATCGCCACGAGCGGTAGCCGCGTTCAGACGTGGCAGCACCATCAGATCAAAACACGGAAGTAAGGGTAATGACTTGGCAAGGAGGGAGGCCATCTCGGATGACGGAACTGTTGGTGATGCCGCCGCTCGGAGCATAGGAGTACTACCAGGGGGCGCCATCCGGCGAAAGGCGCGCTCCATACAAGCCATAAAGTCTGATTCATCAACACGAATACGGAAAAGAGATCGGCTTGCGTGTGATTGACTTGGGTAGCTCGACAAAGCGTGGGAAGAGAGCGAAGGCTTGGTTAGAGCCTGGAGCAAAGGGAACACAGACGAGGGATGAACTAGCCAACGAATGTGGAGCGAATGTAGCAACTCATTAAAGAGTGCAAACATGGGCTCTCTGGTTAGCAAGCAAAGGACGGTTGGGAATGGGCGTGTGCCGGATGAATGCAGCCCAAGCTTACCCAGCCTTACCTTAAAGGTCTGTGTCGGCGCTGGCTCCAGGAATCGAACGCAGAAGCCAAACAGACGCTCTCCAGATGATGATGTGAGGGTGAATGCGAATCGTTCGGCTTGAAACGGTGAGATGTTCACAACTTGGTTCAGCATTCCTGGACCGGCATCCGCGAAAACCAAAGTAGAGCTAGAGCTTGATTCATTGGAAGCTGACTGTACAGATGTTGTACCAGCTCCACTCAGTGTGGCTCGGAAGTCGGGATCATCTGCAAAGGTAGCCTCGTGTCCAACTGCTCCCACACGAGGAAGCAGGTCTGCATCCGGATAGCAGAAAATCGCGGCTTCTTGAGGGATCTCGGCGACTGTGATACCTGCAATGGGGGAATAGTGGTGTGTAATCCTGGGAACGCGGGTACGCGGCTTATTTGATGCCGTGCCCACTTGCTCCTCCAGCTGAACAGCGATGAAATGGTCGAAGAGCGGGCGTTCGCCTTCCAGACCCCCGGTAGCAGGTCTAGAACCCGACATGCTACACGTGCGGCAGCTGGTTCACCAGTACAGAGAGGCTATATATGGTGATCTGGATGCAATGCGAGAATAGCAGCTGAGGGTCGTTTCGAGGTGTTGCAAACTAGTTGAATCCAAGATGGAATCCAGCTCTGAGGCCAATAAAGTGAATTGCAAGCGAAAGTCGGGATAAGGCGGGTGTGTAGGAACCCTACAGTACTTCTACTGGGGTATATGAGACGGCTTTGACAAGACTATAATGTTTGTCATCTAAATGCATGGCCCAAGCCCCGTATTCCCAATTCTCTGCATTGTGACAAACCCTCAGCCTTTTCCAAGCCCGATGTGACCAGACTGGCTATTATATTAAAGGAAGCATCGAGCACTAAGCAACGCACAGGCTTGCTGGAAGATGAGTTTTGGGGTGGATGCTAACACTTTATGATCGCGTAACTTCACTGTTTTATCGAGTTCCACATCGAGTGAACGAGAACCTAGCGGGTATCTGCGAACGAACTCAGATGATACTGAGCCGGCTTGCTGAACGCCAGAACGCTTGGGAAAGCACAGAAACAAAGGCGGCCTTGAAGCCAACACCTACGAACAGTGCCAAGAAACGGTCAAGATCGCAAGCCGACCTAGGTACTTGACGACGATTGGATGAAAGTCGACGCCATACAATTCCTGGGTGTCTTCCCTGGTAGGAAGGCGACAAGGATTGCGAAGGTCATCCTCACAGCCAGCGTCAAGTGATGGCTTTGTAGAACCATAAAACATGTGGGGGAGATTGCTAAGGGTTACGAAAGTAAAGGTAACAATAGGTAACAGTGGGTAACAGTGGGTAGTGGGTAACCGTGGTGATATAACTGGGATAACATCGCATTTAGGGCATATATGGATCAACTGTATCGCCGTTAGATCCCTCTACCCTTGACACAAAAGCATTCAGGAATGATCACGTTGATGAGTGTGTGTGTG